>Ga0335078_10000664_pt1 | contig 52860 bp, 43 predicted proteins | sample Lox_Sample_32_FD_206711 | JGI IMG/M metagenome (GOLD analysis project Ga0335078, IMG submission 206711) | Soil microbial communities from Loxahatchee National Wildlife Refuge, Florida, United States - Lox_Sample_3.2 | ecosystem: Environmental > Terrestrial > Soil > Wetlands | place: USA... | reverse complement strand
CCATGGAATATAAGATGCAATATCGCAGCGCTCCTCCTCTGTAAATAACTCACTCTCTTGGTACTCGGACAACAAAGCCAAATTCAATTTATTGCACATGAGCTCAGCGGCAGGGCCATTATACAACTGTAATCGACCACAATTCATAAGCTTAACCCATATCGGATCAGCATAAAAGCCATCGGCTTCAACTATAACATGTACTGTCTCCTTATCAAGAAGCACTTCATTTTCTTTAGACGTTAGGGATTCACTTCTGCAAATAAACAATCTTCCCTCGGATAAAGGACTAAAATTATTTAACGCACCTTGATATATTCTGTTCAGGTAAGGATAAATCACATCATAACGGCTTGGTGATGGTCTTATTATTGCCACATTCATTTTCCAAGGACCCTTCCCATTCTGGGCAATATAGGATCGAACAAGATATGAAAAAAAACTTTCGAATAATCTATTAGGCAGGAACTTTATATTTTTTTTGTCTAAAAAGTTCGCTATTATAGGTATCTTAAGATATTGCTGTTCCATAAGACCAACCTCCCAACCACCAACGTCGGGAGATAGGTTAAATTCAAGGCATCTAAAATGCCCATCCCTAGTTAAGATAAAATCGCCCCGACCAATACTTGAGCAAAGAACGGTTTCATTAATCCCCTCAAATATGGATTTCATTACGGCAGGAGATTTTTCGTAATATCTCTCCATTCGTTGAAAATTGTGTGAAAAAATTCGTTTTGGAATAGAAGTGATCAACCTGTGGACTTTGATCGACGCTGTCGATATTTGCTTTCGCAAGTGCCCGTTGATAAAAGTAGGCCAGGGTTGGAGAGGAAATGGGAAGTCGTAACCACTGTCACTGTGCTTCACTAGATTTTCGTAGTGCGATCGGTTTAAATATTCAGGACAATTTTGCACATGAATAAGAAATTCTGCGCTACACGCCGACAAGCCCCTATGAGCCGAGAGAACATCTTGCATATTAAGAACCATCACTTACCTCTCTAACTGAATAACATGACTACCCGACAATATGGATATTACTACTGTCGACTATGATTGCCGCCCCTTGTCCAATAAAGTCAAGTCTCAGAACAACCGTGGTTTGATAAGCAATTTGTGCTACAGTACCAATCATTCCAGCCAAAGGACCATTTAAAATCAGAACTTCTTTCCCAAAGCAACGATCAATTACTCCAGCAATAAGACAACCATTATTGAGAGCGCGAAGGATATCATTAAGCTGTTGTTCGAAACCGTTCTGATCAAAAATTGCGAGGACATTCGCAGTGTACTGACTCTGATAAATCTTGTGGGCATGGGTGGATTCACCTCTAAAAAAAAGATAACCAGGAAACAGTGGCTTCTTGAACTCAACCACTTTTCTGCTGTATCGTTTAATACTTTTGAAACATAGCAACGTGGCGGAAATTCCTTCACGCTCACAGTACGCTGCAAGCTTCTTCTCACATCGGGGGTGGGTGTGTGCGGCGTACCAAAGCGTTTCCTTTGATTCATGTGAAAACATCACCATAACGGAAAACCGTGTACCATTGTGATCCTTTACCGTTCTTAAATTTCCCGAAAACCAAACAAAGCTCCGCTTCGGTCAGTTCGCGGTCTGACCTCAAAAAGTTCTCGAAGACAACATTCTCGATTAATGATCGAGGGATAAAACCCTCTCTTTTTTTAGGTTTTTACAAGTATATACCATACCCTGTCAAGCCTTTTAAGCTGTCGGCTGCATTTAACAAACGCTCAATAAATCGACCGGAAGTTCTTCCAGACTTCCGTAGCTCTGCCTCCAAATCAAGAAACTGAAAAAGGAGCGGAGATGTTTGCAAATGTTCAAATATTGGACGAGGCGATCGGTTCAAGGCCATGTCGGGACGCCAGAGCAAACCTGTGCTGCAGGGCAAGTGCATTGCTTGTCTGTCACGACCCCGGAAAAATTGGCAAGCCGCCCTGGTGCTGCCCCAGGCAGGCTGAGTTTTGGAGACTCGGCTGCACGGGCTGGTGCGCGGCTTGTCAGGGAATTGATGCGGTTGCCGTGAATCGCACCCGGACATGCTCCCTGGCGAGGAGCCATTCTGCTGTTAAATCACACCCGCCGGACATCAAGCCACAATGCGAATGGCAGCATCCGTTGCGGACTCACCGATGTTTTGCAGCGGCGCCGCGGGGAACACGCGATTTAAGAGCGCGGCCACCGGCGCGTGGAGGTTTTTCGACAAGTGCTTGACGGCAACTTCGGTCAACCCTCCAGAAACTAATGGGTAACCCTCCATGTCAAAAAAGACATCCGCTGGATGATCCGGCGGAAGGGCAGCGAGCCCCACGGGTTCACCATTTGCTCCGGTGTGGGGAAGAACCTCGTATCGCGGTGGCGCGTCGGGATCTTGATCTGGTCGGCACGTGTCTGGCACTGAAGGCGTGCCTGGGCGACGAGTTTATCCAACGAGTCGTTGGCGAGTTTTTGAACCGATTTACCCGCAACTGCGGCGAGGTCAGCCATTGTTGCAATGCCAGTGCCCTTCAGCTTTTTGATCTGACCGACACTGATTCCTGCAACCCGCACAAGATGGTCCGTGTCGTCGAAAAACTGCTCCGCATGGGACGTCCAGCGGCCATGGTCAGCCCGAGGCAACGGCTCTGGGCGATCCGTGATCTTTCCGTTGAAGCCGTCCTGCAAATCGAGCAAACTCGCCTTGATACGGCGGTAGTAATAAATAAAGTCTTCGACGCAGAATTCAACCCGATCCTTGGTACCAAGGATGATTCCGAATTTTTCCGGCATCTTTCCACCGGTCATTTCAGCAAGCATTTCTGAGTAGCAGCAAAGCTGAATGGCGTAATACGGCTTGGGTGAACGGGCGAGCTTCGTATCCCACACTTGATACCGGCCTGAGGCGTCGAGCATCAGGAAGTCGGCAAAGCCGGCAAACCGTCCATTTTCCAGAGCTGCTTGATAAATAATCGGTGCCTTTGCGTTAATGGCCGCGAGGGTATTTGTCCGAGCGGCTGCGAAGTCATTCTTTGGGATTTCGACCAAATTAACAGTTGCTGATTTAAATTCACCGAGTACCACACGCTCATGTTGATCCCCGGTCTGGGCGATCAGTTTTTCATCCTCCGTTTCCTGGTCGGGAGTAACTACACCGGGGCTCTCCAAGCAATAACGATCCATCCACGACGCAAATGGCGAGGCGAGATAGCGGATGAGATCGGTCGGTGAGTAAAGCAATTGGCCGGAATGCTTTTTCATGAAACCTTCAATGGTTTATCTGATGTGCTTTGACAGCACTCATTAGAGTATAAACGTTCAAGGTCTGCTTTGGCACGATCAATTGCGCACTGCACTGAAGGCATGCTTAGTGCCTTTGATCCGATGCCAGCAAGGCGCATTATTTCTGACCTAGTGGCCCGGCTCCGCTGAATTGTCAACGTATCTGCGACCCAGCGAATGCGGCGGAGGACGAACGCCTCTGTAGATTCGACAAGAACTGCGAGAGCCGCTTTCGTGCGTGGGAGTTTCGCTTTCTGCGTCTTGAGCACAACAGCAATCCCCAGCTCAATGCCAATCGACCTGACTGTCACGCGGCGAGGTTGCCCAGGTTGATTTCTGACGCGATCGGCTGCGACCGTTACGCGGTCGACCAGGCCTGAATCGCGCGTACACCAATCGACCCTGTTATTCTTGGGCACCCTCCGACGGCACGGCGGTGAGTTCTGGATCATCCACTTCCGATCATGCCTGTATAACCAGGTGTATAAAGCCGGAGCCAAGCGATGCAGGTTGGCAATCCCTGCGTTGGCATGCATGCGGCGCAATTCGCGCCATTCTTTTCGTTTCTCTTCACTTCGACAGCACCGGGTGGCCAGCCGCAATGCGCCTGGGCGGCTGGGCCAGTTGGTCAATCTCGTAGGCCCGCGCCTGGGGAAGCTGAGCTTCAGTTTTGCCGCATATTTGAGCACCGAACGCGAGTCCGCGTGCAATTGCGCGGATAGACTCCGGAGGCTCAGCGATGCATCTACCCACAAGATCTTCAATCTGTCCTCCCATAGTGTGCCGAATTGAACTACTCGGATGACCGCCGATCCATCAGCGGGTCTGCTTGAACGGTGCCCGCATTGGGGGCACGTGAAGATCCGGGCGATGCCCTTCTTAGCACGTTTAATCTCGAATTGGGGAATCGTCGCCTTCCCGAATTCCGGACAGATCGGATTCAAACACGGGTAATGCGGCGTTTGTGGGCGTGGGACCGAACATGGAACAGTCCTGATGAAAAAGTCTTCTGCCGATACGCCCAGCACAGCCATAATCAGTAAATGGCGGAGCGGAGCAATCGTTTGTTGCGTCTCCCGAAGGAGCCGACCCAACCAGCCACCATCGCCCCCGTTGCGCAGTTGACACCCAAACTCCTCAAGCAGATCTGGCGGGCACCGTTGCGCAAACAGCCGATAAAGACTTTTGACGCGAATCCAGCCTTTCGGACAGAGCATTGCGTTTTGCGTCAGTATCTCCCGGTATCCTTGGTTCAGAGCTAAAAGCGCCGGTCGGGAACAGTTGTGGTCCAGCAGCCACGCAACCGATTGTGCAATATGGAGTCGCATGCCGTCCTGAATGTTATTCGGATCAATCGGTCTAACAGCCGTAACCCTCTTTGCCGACTGAGCAGAAATGAGGCCTTCCTTCCGAACCGACCATCGGAATTGAACGTTCGTATCTTCCAGGAACACACGATGGATCGGGCAGACTTGAACACCGGAGACTTGGTGTCGCCGATCCCAGTAAGTCTCGCCGTAGCGCGCAATATTGTGTTCGTCGCAGACCGGGCAAGTCCGGAAGAACGCGGGTGGCCGGACTCGGCCGGCGATAATGCCGGACCGAAGCAATGTCGTCCTGGTACCATTTTCCTTCATGTTTGATAAAATCAATTCGCGATTTCGGTCCGGCAGGAATGGCGCATATAGCGGGAACAACGTGTTGTTCCGGATGATTAAGTCCGACGTGTATTGAGTACCGATAGGCAGTGCTGAAACCAGCCGATCAATCCGGTTCGGTAGTTCGACGGCCGGCGTTCCATGCCGCACCCCAAACAATTCCAGGTTGGCCGCGTACTCTGCGGGATAGTTCATTCGGTCACTGAACCGCGCCAGAACGCTGAACAGCAACTCCCCGGGAAGCGGATCTGGAAAACTCGCAATCATGCCGCCTCCTTGATGTCCAGGAATTCCGTGCCTGAACGGATGTGGCCTTTGGATTTCAGCCGGTGGTAGCCTGCCTTGTCTCCCTCAGTTGCCGTGATATTATCCCTCGCGGCATCCGTTGACACGGTCCCAACTTGAGATTGTCCATTCGGGTTCGTCGCCGCAGCAGGCCGCGGCTCACATGAGCCGGCGACAGCTCGCCTCTTTGATTTCACTGCCTGCGTAGGCATGATCAAACTGGCTGAATCTGCAGCCTTGTCCAAGGCACGTAGGCAAGTGTCAATATCAACCGGGTGGACGTCGCTGATGAGTTCAAGCACAACTGTGTCGTTCCGCCGCAGTGCATCCAAAACGCGCTCAGCCGATCCGAAACAATCTCCCGCGACGGACCGGACGACGCCGGGGGTGATCGCTTCAACCCCTGCCCTGATTGCGCGGATTTGACTCAACATATAAAGCTTCACGCACAGGTCCGGAATGCCCTGTGTCAGATCGAAGAAGAGCTCACAGAGCTCATCGGTCAACGGTGTCGCCTGCCGCGTGTACTGGTACCGCCAAATCGATTTTAGGAAGAAACGCCATGTTTTCGCGTCAGCCAACCTTTCCCATCGTTTCTCGCCTTCCCCAAGACCGCGGCGGATCTGCCGAAACTCGGCCTTCAACATCGCCAATGCCTTATAGGTGCCGACAAAAATCACCGGCAGGTTGATGCGGTTCGTCAAATCACAGAAAAAGTTCAACATGCGCACTCGCCCCCCGCTGGAGCTCTCGCTTAAAAACTGAATTTCGTCTATCACCAGCGCGCCCAGCCCATGGATCGCCGCAACCCGTGCCATGCCCGGGAGCATTTCATCCGTCGTCCGACGCCCTTTCCCGAAGCGCTCATAATGGTTTGTGCCCACGAGGTCATCGATGATTCGGAAAAAATCCAAACACAGCCCGCGGGTTGAACCGTCGTGGGGACACGACATGAGCAGCCAGACTATCTGGCAGAACGTGAACGGCCGCTTGTTGTGCGTGTTGTGGAAAATGACCTGGGAAGTCAAGTCCAGTACCTTCTGCACGCCTTTGGTTTTGCCTCCCCCAGAAATCCCAATGATGTTGAAACCTGTTGCCGTCGAACACATGGGATTTGCCCGGACTGGCATGCGATTCCAGTCGTTCGCCTCGGTGCGGATTTTCCTCCAATAGTCCTGCGCCAGGGGATTTCTTGGAACGTATCCGCTTCGGAGAAGACAGGAGAGACGCTGTTCCAGGTCGATGTGGGCGGGCAACGAGACGAACACATCCAAGAGCGTATGGCTTAAATGGACCCTGACCTCCAGTGGTAGCTTTCGCTCGTTCTCGTTGTACGGCGGATAAAACGCCAGGCGCTTGCCGGCCTCTTTTTCAGTTAGAACGTTCCCGAGAGCCTCGATGAGCGGGTTACCTCTATAGCGCCAGATTCCAGTATCCGTGTACATCGCTTGTTCCTGACGGCCCCGGAAATATGCGGGCAGCCCGTCGCAGTCTGGGGAGATTTCGTTTTGAATCTTTTTTACTGATTCCTGCATAGTTCCGCCCGTTGTTGTTCTAAGGTTTCGAAATCTGTTGGCACGCCCACGTATCCATCGTCCGTCTCTACGGAGCCAGGCTTCTCAGGCGAAGGCAACGGCTTGCCTGGGACTGGTATTGGATCAGCAATGATATCGCCTAGAGCAGCACGGCGCTCAATCTCACGTTCCAGCTTGGCGTTGTGGCGGATACCGCGAATTCTCGATGCCTTACTCTCTCCGTTCAGGGCCGCCTTTGCTTGGGCTTTGGCGTTTTCAGCAATACCATCAATCTGTGCATGGTATAATGCACGATTCTGAATATCACTCGTTCGACTGCTCTCCTTCATCTCCTTAAGACCAGTAAAATAATCCGTGACATCTTCCCAAGAGCACTCGGCGAACTGAGTGTACGCCGCCATTAGGTCGCATCGCTCGTGTCCCGCCTGCTTTGGCAAACGCAAATAGATGTGTGATGTGGAGCGCGGATCATAGGCAATATTGTTCGACCAGGATCCTTCTTGTCGCGCAGTGGCAAACCAATGATCGGCGGCTGCTCGATTGCTGGTGTAGTACAAATTCCGAAACCGTATTCCGCGGTCAGTCACAGTCGCCTCATCGCCAGGTAGTAGGTTCATCTTCACAAATTCCGGGTCATGCTTGATCAGGTGTCCACTTCGATTTTCAACTCCCCACCTCCATAGCTCAATAGGACGCGGCTCGACAGCATCCCTGACCATGAAATCACGTGGGCGATAGCCCTCAACTCGACCGCGATTGTGTTGAAGGATGAAATAGATTATGGCCTTCCGCAGCTCGTTTAAATTTAGAGCGGCATCCAAACGATAGTCGCGATCACCTCGCTCTCGCGCCTTTCTTACGGCACCAGGGAGCGAATGGATCAAAAGCTGGTTTATGGTGTGGAATAAACGCTCGACGAAACTTTTCAAATCGGCGCGGTGCGGTGGGCAATTTGAAATTTGAAACCCAAACGCATCTACGAGCTGATTCGTCTTTTTGCCCAGCATGTCGCCGCGATCGGCCACCAACTGTTCCGGGAAATAGCAACTCGGCCATTCGGATTCTGAAATTGTAATGCCGTAATTCGCGCAAAATTCGACTTTGTCCTGCGCGGCGTTTTCCAGTGCCAATCTCGCAGCGTTGTAGCTGGCATTATCAATGACGACACAGAATCCAACAATCATTCTTGTGAAGACATCAACGATCAAATAAAGCGTCGGACGGCCGACAATACGTTTGCGGTCCAGAACGCTCGCCAGATAAATGTCGAGAATCGTGCTGTCGATCATGAACACAGAACCGGGGCCAAACGCGATGGCCGATGCATCACCGCCCAGACCTCGGTGCCGCAAATTGTAGCGCCGCATGCCCTCGCGGACGCGCAGTGTCTGGTCGGCATCCCCCTCTTTAAGACACCAATATCGGAATTGTCCGAACGTTGGGACTTCGCCGGCTAAAGGGGTAACCGGTGTGTAAATCCCACCCACAAGTCGATAGCCGTCGTTGAAATATCGTTCGATTGTGCGGTCGTATGCCCCGCGTAGTGTCAGCTTGGGATCTTCCTTCTCGTAAAATGCTTTGACACCGAGCCGGAACAAACGGCGCATCTCGTCGGTTACATTGACCCCCGGAGGCGCTCCCTTCAATTTCGTGAGATCTCGCCGCCGGCCACGCTTGGCCTCTGTCCAGCGACGATCTTTGCCCGGGCTACCGCAGTTCTTAAATTTCGGCAGGAGAGCATTCCGGCGCATGCCTCCCTGCCAATACCTGCGGAGGTGCATGTAAACAACCCATTTGGAAACACCGGTTTCGCGGCAGATTCGGCTGATCACAGGCCCCCGTTTCTTTGGCTTGAATGCCCCACCATCCGGTAAGTCGATTATCGGTTTGATCAAAGACCACGCCCGATCGCGTCGTTTCCGATGGGACTCCGGGATTTCATCTTCGCACGATGATAGGTCGGCGTGTGGATCCTTGTTCAGCAGGCGCATTTCCCCGGCTGCGACCCGCTGATCAAGGTCAGACCTGTCACAGCCTCGCGGCATAGCCTCGCGGTGAATATTTATGAGTATTACCGTGCACCCGTCTGCCGAAAAGCCAATGACCCGGTCGATGCTTGGTTGAGCGGCGGCATCTACGTGTTCGAGCAAGGTATTGATGCAGATATCCATAGTTGCTTCTGCTGTCAGTTGCTCAACAATGTGATCGGTTTCTGCGGGTTAATAAGTTTTGTCATATCAATTGACCAGCGGCGTGTTGCTAGAAAATGTCGGATCAAGGCCAGACCTATTCCGGGCGCAAGGCCAAGTCGATCCTCACAGGTGCTGGCGCTTGCCGCTAGTGGAACTCCCTGTCGAACAAGTTCTGCCATTACGCGCTCCGCCTTCTCAACTTCGGCCGAACCGATACTGAATTTTCCGGCGATATTGCGGTACTGATGCACCCATTGGACATTTTTTATTAATTCAACAGGCAAATCACAGTCGCTGACCACGGCCCAATCAACCCCGCGCCGCACCCAATAGCGCCTCTCAATTTCAAACTTTTCCAGCACGCGTTCCGAACACAGGTCTTTCGCCGGCTTTACGGTCCGCGCGTACTGGACTATTGATCCATTACGCTGCACATCGACCAGAAAATCGGTGGTCATCACAATCGGGCAACGGGTGCGTGGATCCGCCGGGTGTTTGACACCGTGATCCGTAGCGATGGCTATTGTTTCATCCAGCGGAAGCAATGGAAACTGTTCACGGATGTCGGTGACAAAGGGGCACCAATCGAGCACATAAAAATAGCCCGCCTCGTTGTTGCTCATGAATTCGTGGCGCCGATTCGTCTTCCAGCCGAGGATCCGGTGCACGTAGCCAAGTGACGGCACATCCGAAACCTTAAGCCAAGATGAGTAATCTTGGCCATGGCCTTGGCCACGACCTTGCGCGATCCATTTCTTCATGGTGCGGGCATTGAATTTTGCACGGGGTCTTGCCATATCGTGTGGCTAAAATGATTCAGCGCTTTGCCACGTTGACGGGTAATGGATGGCTACCGTCCGGGTTGGGACTAGCCGCCGGGCGATTGTTTCTGATCCGTTTGTTTTAGTTCGAGCACGCATGTCGCCAATCATTCTGTCTATAACTACTCACGTCGGCATCCAGACCTGTAGGGGCCGATACAGCCCCACCCTATCGGTCGGTGAACTGACAGATCAATATCCATGGAATCGCTGTAATGTTTTTGTTGAGAGCATGTTACGATGGTAAAATATTTTGTTTACGCGGCCTTCTGATCGTAGACGTTTATTATTTTGGTTCGACCTCCGGCTGGATTGACGATGGCCTTGGCTGGTTCAGGCTCACCGTCGTTAGGGGCTGCAAGATGGCTCAGCACGATCGCTCGGGCCTTAGCGAACCCGGACGTTTCCTCTTCCCCATCAACGGGTGTCGCAGCAAGCAACCGTTCCCAATCGTCGGTCGAGATCCGGAAAGACACGACAATATTGCGGGGCGGGCGTCGCTCAGCCCGCGGCAATACCGCGAGTTTGACAACTGCCCTTCGGCCCCTTAGCGCGGGTTCCCACCGGCAAAAGATTGCATGCGCTCGTTGTCGAGAAATGCCGACTCGACGTGCGGCTTCCGTAATCCCATGGGAGCGCACCAATTCCAAAATACGGGCATGTCGCGGTGTTGGTTCCAGCAGCACGCGACGTCCGCGCTGACGCATGGGGAGCCCAACTCTTTTGCCCCAATAATGGAGAGCCGACGTATTGAGCGCATACCGGTCGGCAATTATCGCCGCTGTATCGTCAGAGCAAGCCAGATCCACTATCGCGGACATTGTCGAAGGCTTCGTCTGTGCCAGCGCAAGGATGGCCGACACGACCTCGTCCACTACTTTTGCCTCTGCCAGTTTTGCTTTGGCTTCGTCAGATTTGTAGGGCACAATGCCTGCGTTGGTTCCGCGTCGCCGGTGGTGGCGAGCCGTGGGTATGGGTTTGTTTTTCCCCGGCTTGGCCGGGGACGATATGTGTTTACCGTGTATCATTGTCATGTAAACAAAAGTACACTTTTCCTGTGAAAGTGCAAGCCCCAAAATCAACTTTTGACCCCGTGGTCGAACGGCTACGGCATCACCAGGTTTCGCAGGGGATGACCTGGAACCAGGTCGCTGACAAACTGGGCTTGAGTCGGGGCATGCTGATGATGGTCCTGCGCGGAGATCGGCACCTCTCCGCCAAGGCGGTGTTTCGGTTAGAGCAGGCAGAGCGGGAAGCAGCGGTCCGGAAATCGGCAGCCCAGCGCATAGTTGAATCGCTGATCGGCGGCGGCGACGTTGTCCCTCAAATCCTCGGGCAGCAACGGAAGCGAGGAAAGGTAGTTGATATTGCCATCGAGTACGAGACCGCCAGAACCAGCAAGAGCCTGCCGGCAAAACTGTCGTTGTCGCCTCCTGTCGAAGAGGACTGCCGTAAACTCCGGACGCTGTTTGCTGAGACGCTGGACACGAAGGTAATCACTCTGGCGTGTCTTCCAAAGCAACTCCGGAGCGAGGGTTTCCTCAACCAGCTGACGGCCGAAAGCCGCACCCGCCTCACGAACACCGCCCTCAACCTCGTGATCCCGGATTGGCGATCACTTATCACGGAACGGATGTAACGGCATACTTTTGTCGATTGATCCGTTTGCCCTTCGTACAACTGGTGTCATTCCGTCGTTACTTAGCCCAGCACAGAGCGTACAGCACTGAAACGTTTAGGTCGCACGTTTCACAGGCAATATAGGGGAGGTGCCAAGTACCGTCATTGTCTTGCAGGCTCGTGTGAGGCTGACATATAACGCCTCAGCATCGGGGAAGTCAGCCGCATTCAAAATCATCGCGTGGTCGAACTCTAACCCCTTAACCAATAGCGGCGTCGCCAAACACCGAGGCGCGGGTCTACGTCCGTTTCTACGGATATGATCGCGGTGACGCCACGAGGCGTCGTGTATGGGATTCTGCGCTTCAGCGCAACTTTCGAGCGCCGCACGCCGAAGCCCGGACCAGATTTCCCGACCCTTGAACATCGGCTTTTCGTCAAGCCCAAGGAAAGCGTCCAATACGAGTACAATTGCTTTGGGGTCATTGTTGTCACGGACCGTCACCAACACCGACGCAAGATGCACCAAGTCAGGTCGCTTTGCCCTTGTAGGCTTCCCTTCCATAATGCATTGAACCACGGGATCCACCAAGGCCTTAGGAATCCTAGTTAGCCACTTTTGTGCAAATTCGTATAGAGTCTGTACCCGTTTTGCACCCTTGGATGCGTCAATTTTATGAGCCCATGCCATCAAATCCTCAGCATGGGCGTCTTCGAAAACCACATAGCGATTTTGCAGATTTCCGGCCAGGAAATGGCACTGCTCCCGTCGTTGAAACAAGCCAACAACTGTTTCCTTACCGACGTTCATTTTTTCCAAACATTCAGTCAAAGCCTGACGGGCCGGTTCGCATTTCACAAAGCGAATACAGCCGACTCCCCGCAAGTCAATTTCGCCGCCCTTTAACAGAGTTGCGCGAATTTCCAGCAACCATCTTCCCAAAGGTTCGTTCTTACCCATCCAGCGATATGGAATCGTGAGCTCGCCCAATAGGGGGAATGTCTTTTCAACAGCCGTCCAGGGCAGCGCGTCGCCTTTATTTACTTTGGCAAACACAGATTGCAGCGGGTCTCCGAGCACGCGGCAGGGCAGCACTGCGGCCAAACATTCGATCATCGCGTGCTGTCCCTTTGAACAATCCTGATATTCGTCCACGAATACACCGGCGTATGATGCTTGCAAAACCGCGCTGGCGACCTTTGACCCTAAGATTTTCGCCGCCGCAGGCCGGAGCAACTGCCATTCCTGCCCGTGAGGCGTTAATTGATGCCAGCCGCTGAGCGTTGGAAACGCTGTCGCATACCGCAATGCAAACGCATCCAGCGTGGCAACCCTGTATTGGTCGGAAGGTACACACATTTGAGCCATACGGTCACGAATGGCTTTAACTCCCGCATGCGTATGGGTCAACACGAGTTGGCGGCCCGAACAGTACAGCATCGCCTCAGAAATCAAATGCGTCTTCCCGCAGCCTGCTGGCGCTATAACCAGCGCGTGTTTATCTCGTGCCAAGACTTTTGCCAACTCCTTAGCCATAGATCCACTTTGCCAACGCAGACAATAATTTTTCAGTGGGTTTGTTTTTCAGTTTTGGCATCGCCGTGGCGACTATTTCTCCAAGGCGTTGGCCCAAGGTGACATTCTTGAACCAACCGGTGCTTTTGCCGCCAAATTTCCCGCTCTTGGCAGCCTTGCCGATGGCAGTACGAAGATCAGGCTCGGTTAAGCCGGACTTGATCCAGCCTACAATTGTGCTACCGGATCCAGACAAATCCTTGCCGGCAAAACACGAGACGTGTGAGGTGATAGCCTGTACACCATACTCCTCGAACGCGGCGGTGAGAACTTCTTGGACCGAATCCAGGGGCAAATCAGTCATCAATCGTTCCTCGGTTGACATCGTACCGTCCCAAAGGAACGTCGAGATGCCCGAATTCTGCAGTGTTTTGGCACTCGGATCAATTGCCACGTCAGTGTCGGCCAACAAAGCGGTGTCATACCCCACCCGCTTCAGTTCCAGTGCGGCACCGGGAGCGGCGGTGCAACCCTTGCCATCAATCGGCACGAATCCCACGTTGACTGGATGTTGGCCGCCATGAGATTCGGACCAAAAAATCGAAAGCCCGCGACACAAACCCACCTCTGTCGCACCTTCACACACAAGAAGCTTCCGTGCAAGAAATGCAATTCCCTGAACTCGCGCAATACTTTGAAGGGCATCTGCGTATTTTCCCTGCACCTGCGAAACGAAGGTTTCTCCCTCTTTGGAACGAACGAAACGCAGATGCTCAACCGTTAGTGCAACAATTGACGTCGGTGAATGTGATGTGAAAATGACTTGGCCGGTTGCGCGTGGCTTCCCGTCAGTGGTAGTTGTTAATCTTGCGATCAGATGCCGAATCCGATGTGGTTCCAAGCCATGTTCAAGTTCATCGAGTAGTAAGATAGAGACACCGCCGATACCGCTCTGCTGAATGGCCAGTGCCACCAGTCGCTTCGTGCCAAGACCCCATAACCGCATTGGCACATTTGCCTCATACAAACCAAGCACGGAATTTCCAAGCGAAAGACCGCTGCCATCCAAACCAGGTCTCAGATCCTTGAAGTCAGCTCCCAAAAATCGCGCCGCCTCTAAAGTCGCTTTTGCGGCCTCTTGGAGTTCTGGCATTTTTGCGCCAGCTACCAATTCTCGCGCCTTGCGAGCAACCTCCACAAAAGTTTGGGAAGTGGAAGCGCCTTTCCCCGTCAACTTTGACAATGCTGAACCACGGCTCCAAGTAAGGTGCCTGTCAACGTCTTCGCCCAATCGGCTCAACCCGAAGCGTTCGCGATCCTGCCATCCGATTCTCTTCGGTTCTCCTTGGCTGTCTTTGATGATTTCCCAAACCGGTTCCAGCGATTTGTCGATAGTCAGCCGGAGGGTCAGCACGTGTTCGCAATTGTCATCGGGGTCATCCACAATTCCGTTGGTCGGATGAATTCCGCGGAGATAAAGGCCAAATTTGTCCGGTTCGGCGATCAACTCAGTTGGAATTTCCGACACCGTTACCTCGATCGAAATGGGTCTGCTCACATCGCCGTTGTGGAAATCGGCATCTCCAACCTGCACGTTGGAGCGGGATGACAAAGCCAATTCAATGGCGTCCAAGATGGTGGTCTTCGTGGAGTCATTGGGACCGATCAGGCAGATAATCCGCCCGCCAAGAAACCAATTAAGGCTTCTGATACCTCGGAAATTCTCAATCCGTAAGTGGCGAATCAGCATATGGGGCTACGGCTGTGGTTTCAAAGTCGCTCGCGCACAAAAATGGCAGGTTCGTTGGTTCAGAACTTTATTTTCCAGTTCAGGAGTTTATTCTCCGGTTCAGAACTTTATTTTCTTCCCACACAAATACTGTACTCCGGGAATTAAGTTGGGAACTGGGAACCGCGTAAAACCTTGATTTTCGACGCACTAGCCAAAAAGCGGTAGGGAATTAAGTTGGGAACTAGTGACTCGGTTCGGGCAACTCCGCCCAAAATCGCAGGGAATTAGGTTGGGAACTGATCCCCGTATCTTTACGGTCCTTTGTGATTGAAAAAACATTTATGCCAAGCGCGCCGGTCTCGGGTGATGTTGACGTGGGAAAAAATGACCAGCACTCCCAAAACTTCGCCGCGGAACGAGATAGCCGCTCCTGCGCAATGACGGAGTTTCCCGAACTCCGAGAAATCCAACCCGAAAAATTCGTCCCGCGCCTCAGGCAGGTTTACCGCCCATCGGCAAGCATGTCGTTGTCCAGTGCCCAACATTTAGCTGCCTGGGATATTTGGCCGAGGACGGGAAATGGAAGAACGCTTATACGAATGAGGAATTATTTCATGTTGTCCGCTTTGATACGATAGAGCAATAGCTTCTCAAATTGTTGACAGCAAGCCTTTGCGGGGAATCCAATCACAATCCACCCGTTCACGGGGTGGAAACAAGCTTATCGTTCTGATTGTCACATCAACTGCTGAGAACACACTTTGGTCAAATGATTCAAATCAAAAGGCTTGCGCAATACCGGTACACCCAGCTGTTCCAATTGGGAATTTAGATCCGTGCTGCCCGCATCGCCGGTGATGAATAAAAACTTGTCTGATAAGCGCGGCTGGTTTTCACGAATCCACGCATATAATCCGAAACCATCCAGGCAGGGCATGCGAACGTCTGAAATCACCAGATCATAGGATGACTCCCGCAACCGGCTGATGGCCTTGTTGCCGTCCGATGTCTGGTCCACGCAACAATTCATTTTGATTCGAAGCACTTCCTGGATCATACCAGTGATGAACTCCTCGTCGTCCACGATCAGCACCCGCGCCCGTTTGCCGGCTCCGGGAGGCGCCACGGTGCGGTTGGATGAGAAAAATGCCGGGTTGGCATCGGGATCTGTCGCCTGTTTGTCCGACCGGCGCAACATCACTTTAAACGTGGTGCCCTGGCCAACCACACTCTCCACGGCAATATCTCCACCATGTTGCTGGAGGACGCTGAAACACACGCTCAATCCCAAACCGGTACCGCGTTGGGGCGACTTGGTGGTAAAGAACGGGTCGAATATCCGTCTCAGATGCTCCGGTTTGATGCCATGGCCGGTGTCGCTCACTTCCAAGCAAACGTTCTCCGCCACGTTCGAGATCCGCAATTTTAATTGTCTGGTTGCGGTGTCTTCCATGGCGTCAACGGCGTTGAGAACCAGGTTCATCACCACCTGTTTGATCTGGCCCGGGTCGGCCATGACCAGGTTTCCCTTATCCGGAAAATCCAGTTGGACTTCACATTCGCCGTCCCGCAATCGAAAACGTAGAAAATCCACCGCCTCGCGCGTGATCGTGCACAAGTTGCAACTTTGGAGTTCGACGTTGTGCGGACGGGAAAGCTGCAAGAGCTGGCGGATGATTTTTGCCGACTCCATCGCACTCTTCTGGATAGTCAGGCAATATTCAGACAGGTTGCTGGTGGGTCGCAAACCCTGAAGCTCTTCCGCCAGCAAGTTGGCATAGCCGACGACGGGTGAAAGCTTGTTGTTGATCTCGTGAGCGATACCACCGACTAATGATTCCAACAGGGCCGTCCGTTCCTTTTGCGCCATGCGCCGTTCCAGGATGCGTTGCTCGGTTATATCATCCAGCAATACACAAATCTGGCCGGTTTCAGAAATCCAGTTCGTGAAAAACTTGAACAGCCTTGGCCCGCGTTCGGGCAAATGTAATGTAAATTCCGCCGTTTGAGGCGCCGCACAGGCCACGTTCCTCTCCATTTCGTGCAATAGGCGCAGAAATGCCGGCTGTTCGGCCGGCGCCACGAGGGAACAAAGATTCAATTCGCTATTCGCTTCATCTGTTTTGGACTTCACCAGGGCTTCCAGCCGGCTGTTGGCTGTCTTGACCTCGCCACGCATGTTGATTAACGCTACACCCAAAGCGCTGTTGGCGAACAGGATTTCAAACTGCCCGCGCGACTGGCGCAACTCATTCAGGCTGCGGAACAATTCCTTGTTGGTGTGCTCCAATTTCTGTCGTTGCTGCTCCGCTTCGCGGAATTGGGTGGTGATCAGTTCGGATTGCAGGCGCACCAGCCGTTCGACTGGTATGATTCCGAGGTAGTTTCCTTCGGCATCGGTTAATGCCAGGTCGTCATAAAATGATTCGCCTCCGCGGGACAGGGCCAGGGTGAACACTTCGAGCAACGGTGTATTTCGGCGAACGGCCAGACTTGACGGATGCAACTGTTCGGCAATTGGCCTGCGGCTGTGAAGTGAAAATCCAAATTGTCCGCTCAAGAGAAATCCAATCTGACTGCGCGAAACCAGCCCCAGCAGCTTCCGCTTCGTAACGACGGCCACAAATTCATGCGGCAGCCCTCTGAGTTTTCGGTACACCACTTCGGTGGTTTCTTCCGCCTCTACAGCTTCCTGGTGTTCAACCAGATCTACCAGATCACAACCGGTCAGAAAATCCGCGCTATGGCAACGACTTGCGCTTGACATCCGGTTACTATCGCTCCGGAAATGAAAAAATCGACCGAGTCCAGGTTACGTTGTTGTGAAATTCAAGAAGATTCAAAGGGATGATACTTTGAATTAATGAAGTGCATGAATAGGGCTTCACGCATGCGTCTGTGTTTAGTTGCCAAAATGTCACAATCCAAAAGTTGGCTGGAACGTCAATGGGCATAGAATTGGATTGATGTTGCAATGACTTCTAGAGAATTAACGATTATTTACGACCGGCTGCGGCATACTCTTGATTTGATTCCCCTTTCCAGTCTCGAAGGCAACCCAGAACTCTTGCGGGTGCGTCAGGATATTTTGAAAATATTGGAGGCACTAGCTTTGATGATTGCAACCGCCAAGAAAGAGGTAGCAACGAATGGCCGCAAGAAAGGCGAGAAGTAACCCCGAATAAATCGTCACGTCAGTCGCTTCCAAGGTTCGGTTGTTGTCCAAGAGATTGACCGAACATTATACCGGATTTTGTGTTTCGTCGCCACCAACTTGCTCCGGATGTCTTAGTCTCAGATGTGCGAGCATTTTAACATTTGCAGCGTCTTCGGAGGCTTTTGGGCTGGTTAAAACCGTCGTGTCCTGGACCTCGTCGCAAATAGGACAATAGACCACAACCTCGATAGTATCCGCGATGAGATCCAAAAATGGACCGTGAGACTGTTGCCTGCAGCGATTTGTGAGCCCGCCCATCAGTTAAGCGTTTGTTCATACAATGTGGCATATTTGTCCGGTTCGAAAATTGGAGCGGCATGTCCGAGGCTTCCCATATCAACTACTTCCACGGCCCGACCAAAAAGCTTTTCGTACCTGGGAAAGTCTCGCTCGCTTTGGGTCGGATCATTGCCAGCTTTGAGCACAATAATGCGGCCCGTCCAGTTCCGATAAGCAGCGGGACTCACGTAGCCTCGTCGAATCAAATCCGCAACAACGGCAAAATGTGATATAACATCAGCCCGGGACAAGTCGTTCTGCATGACTTCGTGCAAAGCTTCTACCCATTCGGCCCGCTCTCTTTCCGGCAAGGGGATGGCTTTGAGCAATCCGATGGTCAACAATTTCTTGATTGTCTTTTCAGGTATGAGACGTGCGAGAGCGATGGCGGCATAATCTGCCGCCAGCCAGAGCTTGCCATAGTTTGCTGGACCGGCACTCGACAGGATAATCCGTTCCACGCTCTGCCTCTTGTGTGCTAGATATGCCTGTGCCAGTAATCCTCCATACGACTGACCTCCAAGCACAAAAGTATCAATGCCCTCAGTTTGAAGAATGGCGTCAAAAGCGGTGAAAAACTCACCGATTGTCTGCACCGGTGGATAATCAGGGGCGATGACGGTGTGGTGCATGGCCAACTTTTGAAGAAAGGCAAATCCGAATGACGCCCGACGCAATCCCCCAGGCAACAGAAAAATAGTCGTGCCAACACCGAGGCGGCAGTAATGCCAAGCAGTATTATTGACCTTGATCACCTTTCCAAATCGGTGTGAGAATTGTTTTATTTGTGACCAAATAGTCATCTGATGGTGGAGTCGCTCGTTGGCAGGCTAACGTCAGAGAAGGCATGAGTTGAGTTGGAGGTCGCGACAGGCGACAACTCCGGTATATGAAAAACACACTCAACCATGCTCTAAAACGTTCTACGCTTCCAACCCCCGAAACGCAAGCCCGCATCCAGCAGCTTAAGCTGGGAGTGGATTGGCACGCCGATCACTTCCGGGTCGTCCGGATGTGCGACGGCCAATCGCCCCAACCGGCGCAACGCTTCATCAATGGATGCTCAACCATGTCCTCACGGACAAGGTGGTGCTCCAAAAATGGTTGAAAGCCGGTTATATCGAAAACCGAACACTGTTCCCCACGGAGGCGGGCACGCCGCAAGGCGGCATCATCTCGCCCACGCTGGCGAACTTGACCTTGGACGGACTGGGAATGCTGCTGGCCGAACACTTCCCCAGACAGATGTGGAAGGACGGCCGCAGATGAGGGGAGGGAGTGGCGACAACGCTGCTCCCTTACCCGACCACCGGCCTCGGTTCTTGTAGTCGAGGCTTCCGACTACTGATGAGGAGTCGCGGAGACGAATCATTGGCTCCGTGCTCTGCACTATGGCTGGCGGCGGCCTTGGGAATCCGAGTCGATAAGGAATCTTCCTTCCAGTGTTGGACTCCCGTCCAACACTGCGAGCAATGCTAGCGCGCCCGGATAACCATCGGGCGTAGTCCGGCAGGTGATAAGATTTTCGTCAACCACAACTGCATAGCAGGAACCTGGCGGTGAGAAAAAGAGTCCCCCAGGGCCAGCCGCGTTCTTGAAAAGCGCCGCTGAATCAATCAAAGGGTTTCCTGCCACGCCGGGCGTGACCCAAGTCTCCCCTTTCTCGTATTTAGGCAAGTTAAATTTGCCTCGAATCCGATATTGGTCAGCAGGCATGGTGTAGGGGGCAGTCCATCCCCAACCGCTTTGATATTCATCAAGCCAAGAGTGCGTCGTGACTGCCCTGCCCTGAAGGATGGAAAAACCAGTATCGGGGTCAATGGTTTGGGCAATGACAAGTCCCCCATTACATTCCGCCATGATTGGTTTCCCGAGTTTGTAGAAAGCCAAGATGAGTGCCTGCAATCCTCGGTCTGCCATGAAACCGGGAATGGCTCCAGAGCCGCCGGCAATGACTATTGCTTCATAATCGTTTGCCAGGGCAACAGCGCTTGCAAGCGAGGCTTGGTAAGCGCCAAGGAGTTTAGGGTTTTTGAGATAGTCACCTACCTGTGGCGGTTTCGGCAAGACGCCCAAGTCAAAAATATTTCGCGGTCGGAGAAGAGCGTTTTCTTCAGATTTTGGGTCGAGAAACCTGATTGCCAAGTCTCTTTCCTCCGGCGACACAGCAGAACTCCGCCACGCTCCGTCGCTGAAAGTTGGATCGAGGCTAGGCCCCAAAAAATGAGGAGGCGTTCCATCTTCTGTGGCGATTTTAACCTTGTGCCCGGCCTTTAATAACAGACCCGCAACGAGCGTCACTTCGGACGCCCAGGTTCCGAATTTGGATGCAGCTAATAGGATTGGTTTTCGGTTCTTGGCATTCAACGGATCGAAATCGACTCCCGTCATGCGTTTCACCTCTGAAACAACATCCAAAGAACCATCGAGCAGAGCTTTTGCAGCGCGGGCGACTGGTCGAAAGTTGGGGTTAAAATTAGATGCCGCTTCTGCATAGCGCGCACTCAAGGTGTTAACAATACCTGAAACTGTGTTGTTGAGAATGGTCGTTGTGCTAGGATTTGTCGCAGAACCATGCTGGCGGTGCGATGCCGTCTGCACAATTGCACTGAAGTAAGGCTCCATGTCCGCAAAGGACCGAGCCGTGACCAAGTCGTCGTCGACTACCACGTGCGAAGGGTCGGCCACGTATGTGGCCCCTGCGTTGTGAATATCAGCCAGAACTACGGTGTGACATATAACGCGGCGGCCTTTCAAAAGGTCCGGTCGTGGGGTCAGAATCCAAAGTGCATGGCACATCGCTGCTTTGAGGATGTTTTTGTTTTCCATCGCCTTGGCGTAAAACCGGACTGCCGGGGCGGTCGATACTAGGTCTGGCGTAGCTAGGCTTCCCATGGGGGGCACCTCTCTCAATCGAACAGCAACGTAATTTGCGGCGCAAATGACAATGTCGAATTCGCTTGGATCGTGCTCCGTTACGCACATGTCAACCGTTAGCCTGTGCATGTCGGTGACAGGCCTGTCTGGAGTGTCTACATCGTTCACCAAGTCGATGGACGGCTTGCCCCAAAGGTAAGCCAGAAAGAACACCTCGCCTCCCAATGCGGGTATCCGTTCCTTGTAGTATTGGATTTCGTCGTAGATGTATTCAGTCTCGACGAGGACAGCAACCTTTTTCCCATTGAGAGGCTTGTCTGTTGGCATAATTCAAGTGGTACATTAGTGAACGTCCGTGAAAGTGACAGCTTGGCGTTTGGTTTCGCCGGGGCGGGCCTTAAGATTCTCGGTTTTCGTAATTTTGGCTTGATAGAAATATGGCTGAACCAACACCTGCGGCGGTTCATCCTTCCAAGCAAAATACAAGGTGACGGGTTGGTGGTGGAGCTGTTGCGCAAAGATGTAATTCACAAACGCATGCTCGAAGGAATGCAGAGCGTTCTTCCAAGAGTGCTGCTTTGGAAACCCCGGCACAGGCTGGTTCGTTTGTCCGCTGACCATATGCCATATTTCGTGGTTCTTGTGGTCGACCATGTATTGAAACCAATATGCTGCCGTTTTGACGAGGTAACGCGCATAGGCCGGGTCAGTCAGTGCCATCGCTCCGGCGACTTGGTCCAGTTCACAACAAATCCACCACTCTTTGTCCTCGTCCAACGTGCCATCGGCCTTGAAAGCTCGAGCCCATGACCCCGTTCGCTCAACGTAAGCCCACTCAAGAATTTGAGAAGCGCGAGTCTCCGCGCTGACAAACATCTCGTAGTCATTTATGAACGAGCCAATTAGCGAAATGAGCCAGAAAGTTTTTACGCTGTGGCCAAAATCCGTGTGTGGCGTTCCCCAGTGCTTCACGGATGGACTTGTAACGGCTCCCCAGAACATTCCAGTTCTGGGTGTGAAAAATCGGTCCATCAAAATGCGGCCTAGCTTGCCGAGACGCTCTTTCCACACCGTTCGATGGGGCTCGGGCAAAGCCGGTGCCACGGCCATCATGTACCCGTAAATTTGGTCAAGCTGTGCTACGATTTCCTTTTGGTCGGGCGAATCCTTGTCAGGTGACGTTTCAAGCACCCAACGAATGAGGCCAAGCCCCGGATCATAATAGGTGTTCCAGATGTAGTCGTGTATCGATACGAGGTCCTTCAGAAGTTCTTTGTCACGGGTCAGGTAGTAAAGAAATCCAAGCCCTGTAAGCGCATAAGCGAGATCCTGGCTGGTTCGCTGCGGGGCGGCGGGAAGTTTTCTTCCGTTCGTAAAATAGCTGCAGGAGCCGCCTGCTTTGCGGTCGAAGGCTTGCTGGCGCAGATACTCGACACCGGCGCGGGCGTAGTCCAAAAAGCGAACGTCGCCGGTCATGTGGTACGCGATACCGTAGGCAAAGCACTGGCGCGATTTCGCGCGGACGTAGTCCCTGTCCAGCCAGACAATGCCTGGAACCACATTTTGAAAATCGGGGCCGGGATTTGCAAAATCAACCAGAGTGCCATCATTGTTTCGGTACGTGGGAAAATTACCCAGCGGCTGTCCCAAAGCCTCGGACATTTCCCAGAACGGGAGCAATTCCTCTCGAAGATGACGCATCCATCTTTCCCCCGTTGGTAGGTCACGGAGAATTTGGTCAATGTCGAAGACTTGCGGAATGGGTGTTTGAGTGGTTGCCATAAATCAGAGGGGCGCAGTTTTTAGAAACCAGATTTCAGAATGAAGACTTCTGCCGGTGGAAGATTTGGGATAGTCACAAAAGCGGGTCCACCGGGTGGCCGGTTTACGGGGAGAACGGAGCCCACGGAGCAAGGCCCTGCATAGGCGCCTCCCGAGGCAATAGCAACGCGTTCTGCCGTGTTAGCGACAATGGACATTTTGGAGCCGGGGCCGTTTAGATTGAAGTCGACAAGAACATCCGCGCCATTTGAAGCACCGCCGTTACCGTTAACGACGATCAACATTTCCTGGTCCGCGAGAATGCGTGACCAAGCGATAAGCTGGCCAGACGGATAATCGAGATTGTTCCACCCAAAAAAGCCAAGTGGACGTTGGTACTGACGCCCGACGCGCAATGCTGGATTTGCCGCTCTAACGGCGAGCAAGTGGGCGAGTCGAACGAAGACCGGATTGGATTCGTCAAAAACGTGATAACCCGAGGTGCCAAAAGGCCCAAAACCCGGCACCGTTGGGTCGATAGCGCTGCCTTGTGCGGCGTCCTGCAACGGATGATTGGGGCCGAACATGGCTTCACGCAGAAACCAATCCTGAGACCCCCAGCCCTGAGCGGCCAAATATTGAGGTTCGTAACCCGGATCGGTATTTGGAAGATTGTAGGACAGCGCTTGCTCATTCCCATAATAAATGCAGGGAATGGAGAGAGTGAACAATTGAATCGCAGTCGGCACAATGATTTGATGCTCCACAATAGAGAAATACGAAAAGCGTAGTCTTTGGCCGTTACCAGCGTCGTTTAAGTTGTCGTGGTCGTCGGTGACCGAAACAAGCCGGCTCCCGAGTTTGCGGCTTTCCCCGATGTCAGGGGTGGTCGTAAACCGGTTAAAATAATCGGAGGGCTTCTCCAGACCTTTCCCAACGCTACGCAGAACACTTTTTGCTGAGCCAATGTCCAACGCGGCGTTCAATTTGTTTTGCGTTATACCGTCAAGGTAATCCTCCTCGAAAACGTCACCGCCGCCGATTTCTGCAACTAGAAAGAAATCTGTTTTGCCGATACTCGCTGCAAATTCTTTAATTGCCCCGGTAAATGCCCGAACAACATCTTCGGCCATGTGTTTAACGGTATCGATTCGAAAACCATCGCAATCAGTCAGGCCAATCCAGTACTTGTGACACAACGCCAAGTCAGAGAGTGTCAAGCCGAAGTAGTGGTTGAATTTGCGGAAGCCACCGGGAAAGTCAGACCGCCTGAATGGGTACGTGCCGTTATTGGGATCATCGCTCGGGCTGCTATCAAGGCTGCCACTGCCCGCCCGGATATAGGAATTCGGGTCTTGTAGTTCAACGGGCCACACACCGTCGTTAGGTCCTGCCGGTGCGGCAATATTTGCATTGCCCGTTCCGTCCCTCCATTTGCCGAAATCAAGTTGCGAGGGATAATTCTGGTACGAAGGAGTATCCTGACCGATGGCGTATAGCCAGTTGTCCCCGGAGTGATTGAAAATGATGTCCAAAATGACGCGAATTCCACCCTTATGGCAGGCACCGACTAAATCCACCAAGTCGGAGGTCGTCCCAAATCGAGGGTCCACTTCCAGAAAGTTCTGTATGGCATAGCCATGAAACGTGTTGAGTTCCTTCCGCTGGCGAAACACGGGACCAATCCAGAGGGCAGTCACGCCTAAATTTTTGAGATAAGAAATTTTCGATTTAATTCCATTCAATGTCCCACCCTGCCAGCGCCCACCACCGGAGTCAGCCCAATTCTGCCAACTGGCTCCAGCCCGAGCCATTTGCTTTTTGTTTCGGTCCAATAAGGTTCTTGTACCTTCGTTGCCGTCGCTGAACCGGTCCGGCAAAAGAAAATAAATGACTTCGCTTTGCCAGTTGTCGCCTGGCGACGGGAAAGCGGATCGCGGTGTTGGCAAAGTCTGTCCGCGAATACTTTGAGGCCCATTAAATCCAATCCTTGACACTCGCTCCAATATTGCCCCGCCCGGAAGCATAGCAACAAAAAAAATGTTAAATTTCAGCGACGATGCCAAGGGGCCGGAAGCGTGGATTTTCGCTTGAATCACGCTTCAGCCTGAAGGTGGGATTCAAGCATCCAGAGCAATTTATCCAACTGGCGAGGAGCCTGCGTAAAAAACCTGAAGTGTCTGCGTCACCTGTTTCTGCTGAAAGGTCGATTGCTCTGCGAGTGGATTTGCCGAGCGCCGCCAATTGGCCAGCAAGCCGATGTGGTCTTTCCCCAAAGAAATGCCCAAGGGATACCTGGGGAGCCGACTGGAATTAGAAACGGCTTGTACTGTGCCCACAGCCATCGCACCGAATAAGATTCCGCTTGCAAATTGTTTCGCAGCTTGTTGAATAGCGAAGAAAGGATGAGGCAGGCAGTGCGTTTGCCTATTCTAGGGTGTCTCCTGGAAGCAAACGTAGGTGGCTTCGGTGTTTTCGTGTTATTGCTTAAGCCGCAGACAGCCTTGCGCTTTTCCTAAACCGCAGAACCTGAAAGGGATTTTTTATGTCAATATGTCGGGATCCGTTACTGAGCTATCTCAATAAAGACGGCTACAACGTGGTGCGGCGCCCTCGGGGTGGAATCGCTCCGCTGGATGTTCTCGGCCAATTGGACAGAAACCCAGAATGGCTTGGCGAGCTTTCCCAGATTTGGAAATCTTCCGCCACAAAGCCAGTGCCTGGGCCAGAACGACCTGTCGCTGACATAAAAATTTCTGAGGACAAGTGTGTCACTTCCCTTCTATCGTTTGCAGTAGGCTCTGAGCTTTTGGATCAAGTTTTGCAAGGCTTTGGTGCGAGCCTTCCATCTGTGAGCTTTGCATTAAACCGGACCAGTCGGTTTTCATTTAAGGTAAATAGCCCGACGTGCTCTAGCATTGCTCCCTTCGTTATTGGTGACTTCCTTTCGAAGGGTGAATTGAATACCAAAAATCCATTTGTCCGGCGTTATTTCACAGGCGAAGAAGCTAGAACATTTGTGATTTCTGACGTGCTTTTATCGAAATCAATTACCATTACGGCTCAGCGCGGTTCGGATGGCAAGGCGAGCATTGATGCTAAAGCCCTGCAAGACATTGTTTCGGCTGAAAGCTCTTTGAAAATTGCTAGCTCGACCGAAGAAGGCATAACGTTTAATGGTTCGACGGGCATCGCATTTGGTTTCAAGGCGTTCGAAATTGGTTTTATGAATGGCCTTTGGAATGTTGATAGCACTCTTCCCAGCCCAGACGATGCTCTGTTGGGTGACGGGGTGAACGAGCCTATTCTAGCGGACCCGGTTTTGTTCAATAGCGGTCAGCCCATCAGTTTGTAATCAGCCCCAGTTTTGTGTGAGTGCTCTAGGCAACACAAAGGTCACCAAGCTCCGGTTGCTTCAGGCTCCTGTTCCAAGTCCAGGGTCGGGAGTCAAGTTTTCCGCTGATTGGAACGGGAACACAGCGATAGTGTCCGATATGATGGGCCAAAAGTTGACCCAGTTCACAGCAGTCCATCGAGCCGCCTTCGGCCCAGGTAGAACGCTTTTGGATGTTGTTACACTTGGGCCAGCTTTGCGGGAACTTTTAGGGCCACAGAACCTAGTTTTCTCCAGTCTCCAAAAATTTGACTGTATCGAAGTCAGAGCAAATCCTGAGAATCCGCTTTTGACTGACATTCTTTGGGAGATGGCATCAGAAAATGGGCCTGCTAGGTCCGTTCCCACACAATGGAGCAAATACTTCAGTTCGACATTGGCGGCGTTGCCACTTTCCCGTGTCGTGGAGATGGGAGCGACGGCTCCCCTCATTCCGGAGAGCCGCCCCGGTATGCTTTGGTGCGTCAGCAACGAGCCTCATCAGCAACGGCAGCTTGATTTTTCCAAGTTCAGAAATGTTTACGACCGGCTCAGATTGAAGTGGACTGCGGTTAGAATGGAACAATGCGGAGTGCAACCTTTTGGTCGGCTAACGTGGGTTGAAGCTAGGGCCGACATCATTCGCAGAAAACCAACTGTTTTGCTCATATTGGCCCATGGGTCAAGTTCGCCTAGCGCCAGTAGCGGCACTTCAGACAGAACCAAAGAGCCGAGCATACTTTTCAGGTCAACATCAAGTAACGAACCCGATTGGGTTCCAGTTTCCACCATTGCGGAATCTGTTGGGTGTGCTGGCTCAGTCGCGCTTGTTATTTTACTCTGCTGTGATTTGACGCGCGTGGGCGGCCAGGGTGCCAACCAAAAGCGAGCGGCCTACTCCGCAGCGCTTGAAATGGCAAAGCATGGAGCACCTGAGGTGGTCGCAATGCAGGCGCCGATACATATAGAAGCTGCATCTGCTTTTCTTCATGGGTTCCTCAATTCTTGGCTCAAGGATTATCACTCCAGTCGAGCAACAAGTTGGGGACGGCGCGCCGCAGTTGAAAGCCTTGAACCCGGATATGCGTGGCTACCGGCGTTTTTTTGTTCGGAATCTTCACAAAACACCGCGCAGCTATCCGAGCTTGCCCAAAAGGTTCAAATAGCAGTTTCTGACCCTGTCCATCTACCGCTCCCACGGGCAAGCGCCATCAAACGCACGCTACTGACGCGTTGCTTCTGTCGAAAACTTTCAATGGTCGGTGTACTCCGGGTGCTTGCTTCTGCCGGTGCCGGCTGTACTGACCTGTTTGCAAATGCACTCCGCAGCTTTCGGGAAATATCACACCTCCGTCCGGCTCTATATTTTGATTGTTCCCGTCCAGGGCCAAAAAGTGGAGCCTCGGACCGAGTTGTAACCTGGATGTTGGAGTTGCAAAGAAAGCATCCTGTTCTTTTTCCTGCTGGCACCTTGCAACTTGTTGAAGAACATTTTGAGGCACTTCCCAGCGAAAAGCCCTTTCAATTAGGACAACGGATTGCACGAGCAATTGATCGAGCTGAAATCACAGTGGTTTTCGACAATATTGAATTTACTACCAACGAGGAAGACGATGATTTCTGGCATGGACTGATGACCGAAGCGTCGGCGATGCTCGGTGGCCTGGTAATTGCGGCCGGTCGTTTACCTCATCAGGCCCAAAAATTTGGCCAATTTTGTCGGATACCAAATCTTACCAAAACGGAAGTAGCCAAAATCTTGGGCGCTGAAGCTCAAAGCCTTTCACAGAATGCTGCGAATATATATCAGTCAACTGATGGCAATCCGCGCTTGCTAGAGCAATTTCTTAAGGTATATAAGCAGTCCGGGGAAACCAAGGCAATGCAGAGCCTAGCCGCAGAAAATGAGATGTTTGTCGGTTTGCTTTTAAAAAGCCTTCCGTCGCCGGCGCGCTTACTTTTGTATCGATTAGCGGCGTCGGAATGGGCACTTCCTGCGAGTGCTGCCACGGATCATGTAATTTGGGAGCAGACGGAAGAAGCTCGCACGGGGTGCCTTGAAGCGGGAGCACTTCGCGAAAATCGCGTCGGCTCGGAACTTTGGTGGTCCATACCTGCCAACATACGCATCGGTTTGCTAAACCGAAAGCCCGCGAAAGTTAAAGACGCGGCAGAAGAGATCTACGACCGGTGGTTCCAAGCAGGAGCAAAAATTGACGTAAAGGTCGATGAATTGCTACGCCTTCCCGGTGGATTCAACGTCGTTGCGCACTTTGCAGAATGCAACCAGCTTATAGGCGAGACCAACGACGCCATCGAAATAGCCACATTGGCGGTCCAATCAAGTAGCCCGATGACCGAAAGATATCGATTGGCGATCAGAGCCTCGGAATGGGCCGTGAAGGCAAACCGGGGCGATTCTGGAATTCATTTGGAAGCGGCTGAGCTTGCGCTTTGGAGTGGGGAATTAGAACGCGCTAAAACCTTTCTGGACCGGGTTGCGAGCAATGCTGATGTCGTTATCCAAACAAAAGCAAAACTTTTCCGTGCGAGATGGTTGAAAGACTCACAACAACATAGTGGTGTCGTCGAGGCGGAACAGGCCCTAAACGAAGCGGAATCCATCTTGAATCTTCAGGCGGAATCGTTCGGGAGCCCCGAGAGGGTTGGCTTTTATCGATGGCAAGTTCGATACGAACGGCTCAGACTTGCTCTATTCTTTAGCAGAATGCCAGGTGCTGATTTTAATACCCTAGTGGACGAGACAATCCGGCTTGCTCCCTCAGAGGGAGAAAAGGCCCGTTTGCTGGCAACTTTAGCGGAAGCCGAAATGCAAAAGGACGCCAAAACCGATTGGAGGAAAGTTGCTGAGTGGTGCGTTGAGGCGAATTCGATTGCGGAGAATCCAGATTCGAATTGCCCGGACAGAAGCTTTTGTTCGTACCAATATGCCAGGTACCTGGAGGTTGGAGCAAAGGCCCAATCTGAAGCGAGGGATCAATACTCGAAAGCCGAGAAATTCGCCGATACTGAATCGCAGCCAGGACGTGCAGGCCTCGCAATCTATCGTCGCATTGCTTTGGAAATTAGAGCCATACCCGATGGCGAGGAAGACAAGCGCCTTTTTATTGAAAGACGCCTCAGTCAGATTACCTCGGCCCTCGAAAAAATCCCAACAAAGGATATTAGCGCTTTGGATTGCCGGGTTCGGGTGAGACTTCTTGATTTGGCTGCAACGCTTTCATCAATGCAGAAGATTAGCGAGCAGTCTCAGGAATACTTGGAAAATGCCCTTAAATCGGCCTCTGTCCCCTGCCTTCAAGCCAAAAGCGATTTGGATCGAGTCATTACATTGCTTAAGCGGTATTTGGAAAATGCCCGAGTTCTGCGGGACACGTTCCGAAAACAACAGGAAGTTTTGGGAAAATTACGCTTCAGCATCGAGGTGTTGTCAGCGAAGTTTGGGTTGAATTTGCAAATATCGGTAGACCGTCCTACGCAAACACTCCGAGTCCTTCAAGACTATTGTCACAACGCCGACACAGAACGCACACCGGCATAAAGAGAAAGCACAAGCATGGGCAGCTCAAGAACTACAAGAGATGTACCCCCAAAAGAGGGCGAGCGGATTCGTAAAATCGCAATCGAGGAGGATGAAGGACGTGAGGAACGTCGCCTGCTCCGTAAAAAAGCTCGGGAAGAGCGCAAAAAGAAAGAAGGAGATCATGAAGAAGACGAAGACTAAGTTTTTGAATTGTGAAAGATGATTTCAAGCTTCCGGAAGTTGAGCGTTACGTTCTCGCGTTGCTCTCAGCAGCAGCACAAGGCCCCAAAACCTACTCGGGCCAATCAGCCCTTGTCGAAAATGCGGCTTTGCGAATCGGCTTAGATTGGGTTGGGGCAATTCCGCGAGCGGCTTCAGACCAATCCAACAACGAAGCACTTCTGAAGTTGTGGATCGGGTATTTGCCTGCCCCGCGAAGCGCTTTCGAAATTGCCGCGCACTTGGTGGATGGAATTGATCGGGTTGTGAGAGCGCGGCATCCCTCAATACGGATACAGTTCCAGAGTGAACCATCCAAATTCGACCAGCATGTCTTTATAGCGGTTGGGCAAACCATTTGCCGGGCGGTTGATTTTCATGCAGGCACTGGGCCATCGGCTGTGGAAGCCTGGAAAATACTTGCAAAGCAGAACCCAAGAGTTCTTCAGCGGAGGCTCTTGCGAAATTACATTGGAAATGTCCTCCAAGAATATTTTGACGCTTCGGAGATTCGTGCCGCTCACTACAAAATACCCAAAAGCGAAGAGGAAGCTCTGCGTACCGAGGATGCAGAGGATTTAGCTTACGCCGTGTTTGATTTGATTTTATCGGAAGACAACCCTTTAAGCGCAGATCAAATACTCGCACAATTTCGGAGGGTGATAACCAAGATTTGGACTGTCAACACTGACCTCCAAAATGATTCACATTAAAGGAATAAATCATTACAAACGGTACTCCTACCGTTTAACGCCTGGCACGCCAAGCCTCCACAATGGACATTACTCTTGGAGTGTCCACGGAGATTCACATATAGAATCTTCTCCTGAAGCGTCGGATTTCATTGAAATTGGAAAAGCGATTCATTTGGCGGATCGCGCTATCAGAAGGTCTGGAGGCGCGGCCAGCAAGTATAGAAACTTTGAAGTCACTGTTCCAGTCCACCGTACTCGGCGCTGGAAGTCGCAAACGGATTTGCTTGAATCACTCGCAGAATTCGCGACCGGAGATTCGTGGCATATCCATTTTAAACCAAACACCGCAAAGTTGACATCGGTCCCGAAGCAAAACAGCGCCGATGCATCAACAGTTGCTTTATTTTCCGGCGGACTTGACTCGCTATGCGGGGCCGCCTTTCTTGCAAAATCAGGGGTAAGCCCCCTGTTTGTCAGCCACTCACCTCCTGGATGTGAGTCAAATAAAGCATTCATCGACGAATTGTACGGTGCGTTCGGGCATCAAGCTTTGAACAAAGAACGATTCATTTCTTTTCGCCTAGAAATTCGACAACGGGATGCAAAGGGTGAACATTCAATGTTTCAGGAAATGAGTCGGCGCTCCCGCCCGTTCTTTTTTCTCTCCCTCGCCACCGCCGTTGCTATTGCAAAGGGCATTCGTACAATTCAAATGAGTGAAAACGGGGCACTTGCGCTGAGTTTGCCAAACCGTTTCGATACGCATGGTCCTTCGATTGCTCGCCAGGCACATTCAAAAATAATGGAGGGTTTTTCACACCTCGTGCGGGAAATATGCGGCCCAAGGGAAGTGCGGAATTTTGTCAACCCTTTCGCCTCGATGACCAAGGGGGATATTTGTGGATTCTTAGGGCCGGCCAAATTTCTAGCGCGAAGGTCTGTTAGCTGTGAGTATGTTGGCCACCAAAAGGCGGACCTTTTGAGATGGCAAGCAGACCACCCGGCGGCGGCAAAGAAGCGGAAAATGGGGCACGGCCCACAGTGCGGTCTCTGCTACCCCTGCCTTGTCCGACGCGCGGCGCTTTGGAAAGCTGGTATAGATGACCCGACTGAGGATTATTTTTCTGACGCTGCGCACGTTCTCCGGCAAAGTCGAAAACGAGGCTCAGCTTTAAAGTTTTTTTCCGGGCGCATAACGCCTCCGCTACTAAATTCACTGGCATCCAACCCGATATACCACGAGCGCTTCTCAAAAAATCTCATCGATATGTCCGTCGAGCGATTTTCGTGGCAGTATCTCCCACAGTTAAGGAGCGTCATGCTTCCACCTGGTGTAAAGGAATCTGTTTCACTCTGGTCGTATAATTTGATGCAACGGTTCGCAAACGAACAACTGGAGTTTCTTAATGACGCAGCTCCATGACAATTGGCGCGGCCTGAGTATTCAGCAGCCGTGGACTGATTTGATTTTAAGAGGCCAAAAGACAATTGAAGTGCGCTTCTGGCGGTCGCTTAATCATAGAGGTGGGTTTTTGATTCACTCTTCCTCGGCAATTGATTGGAAGACTACCGAACTCCTTGGCTACGAAAGCCCACTTTCGCTACCACTGCAAAGACTTGTCGGTTACGCCGAAGTCGAGAGCGTCATACGATTAACAAACGAAAACCGCCTCTTTTATTCGGAACGGCATTGGGTCGTACACCCATTCAACGGAGAACCACTTGGGGCCGTGCTTCGAAATGTGGTTTCGTTCAAGCATCCTGTCGCTTGCAAGGGGAAGCCGGGATTTTTTCTCATTCCCCCCGCTGTACACAAAACAGTTGCCAACCAACTGGAGCAAATTGGATTTGACCCGGCCCGAGATCCATTCAGGAAATAATTGCCGTGCGCAAATTTGGTTATCTTATGGCGGCTTGGTGGGTTTAATTCGAAGTTTTGTTCCAAGCAGCTCCAGCCCGAATTCAGTACCCGGCCGAATTAATTCCGCGTTATGCTTACCTTGGTTCTCCAAAAGGACTCATTTCTAATCTCAGTTGGCATGAGTTCGTGGCTGGGCCAACTACCACCAACACTGCGCGGCCAAGGAGACGTTCAACCGGGTGGACCATGAAATCTGGCGGGCACTCTGGCGTTGGGTCAGACACAGACATCCCAAGAAATCACGCGACTGGGTCAAGAAGCAATGCTTCCCAGCCTTGGGCAACCGAGCTTGGACGTTTGCGGTCAAAACGGAAAAAGCAAACCCCGGACGGCAACCCGGTCTGGCTGCGCCTTGTGTATGCGGGCGAAACCAAAATCCGGCGTCACGTCAAAATCCGGCGGGACGCCAACCCGTTTGACCCGCAGTGGCAGGACTACTTCGCGGAACGTGCGTTCCACAAGGAGTTCGGCATTACCCGCCAGCAAGCCGGGATTAAACCATTGTGAAATCGGCTCCGCTCACGCGGGGCTTTGTTGCGGCTTGAGCCGGATGAGGGGAAACTCTCACGTCCGGTTCTGAGGGGAGGGAGTGGCGACAACGCTGCTCCCTTACCCGACCACTTGCCTCCTCTGGTTTCTGCAACCCGTTGCCTTTCGGCAACTTGAAAGTTGGAGGCGGAGGTCGGAATCGGGCGCCTAAGGCGCGGACAACCAAGAGATTATACCTGCCTTCACAAGCTATTCAAGCGGATTGTGTCACTATTGGATCCGTCGGTTTCCAGTTGGTTTGTTAGCCACTTTTCCTCGCGGCGAGGAACTGATTCCCCGTGCCGCCCCGACTACGCTTGCTGGCGGTGTGTTTTTGGATTGATCTATCCGCCCCGCTGGCTATTTCTCAGTCTAATCTTCCGCGAGTGTAACCGCCACGCCATCCACCAGGCTCTGGTGGTCTTCAATCGGCAGAGATCTATAACAGCTGACGGCTTTCATGATCCCATTTATTTTTTGTCTCAGGGAGTTGTTTTTCTGGTTGCTTTGGTGGCTATATCGCCCAGAGCCTGGCTCATCGCGGCGATAACGCGCTCGGCTCCGCCCACTTCATGCCGTTTGGCCAGCCAGGCCGGTTCGTTGAAGGTCAGCCAGGTTTTGTCCGCTGCGTCCCGCCAGACAAGCGCCTTCAACGGCAGATCGATGCCGATGGTCTGGCTCGCCTGCATCAACGGGGTACCGCCGCGCGGATTGCCAAACACAATGATTTCGGTCGGGCGCAGCGCCAGTCCCGCCTCCGCTGCCAGTTCGGCATGATTGATACGGGCAAAGACGCTCATGCCGCGTGCCTTGATTTCGGCTTCAAGCCGGTTCATGGTTTCCTCCGGCCCGAAATGGCTTTGAATCGTTGTCAGTCCTTCCATGGGGTTCTCCTTTAACTCTTCGACTGCGGTGGCAGTGGAACATTTGAAAAGAGGGTATTTAGCCCCTCCAACATGGTGGGATGCGTAAAGATGGCATCACGCAACACCGTATAGGGCAGGCCCGCAATCATCGCAACTTGAACAGAGGCCATTATTTCTCCGGCATTCACTCCAAACACGGTGAATCCGAGTATGCGATCGCTGTTGGTGTCGATGAGGGCTTTGAGGAAGCCTCGGGTTTCGGAAAGTGTTCGGGTTCGTAATATTGCGATGAGTGGAATCGTCACCCGGCGATAAGCAATCCCACGCTCGTGCGCTTCCGTTTCGCTCACCCCAATCCGGGCGAGTTCGGGGTCGGTGAACATGCAGAACGGGACCTGGCGCCCGGTGGTCGCCCGCCGGCCGCCCAGGATATTGTCATGCACAATTTTGAAATCGTTCTCCGAGATGTGCGTGAAATGCGGGCTGCCGGCGCAATCGCCCGCGGCCCAGACATCGGGCGCCGTCGTTTCCAGGCGCTCATTGACTTTCACGTAGCCGCGGTCGGTCGTTTCCACTCCGGCGAGATCCAGGCCAATCCCGTCGGTGTTGGGCGTGCGGCCCGTCGCGACGAGGAGGTGCGTGCCTTCTATGACGCTTTCCGCGCCGGCGCGGTTGGCGATCAGTCTCACACTTTCGCCGGATTTGCCTTCAACGCGCGTAATTCGGGTGTTCGTGACCACGTCGATTCCTTCGTCCTGGAACAATTCCTGCAGGGCGGTGGAAACGTCGGGATCTTCGCGGTGCAGCAGGCGATCGTTGCGCTCGACAATGGTCACGCGGCTACCGAAGCGGCGCATGGCCTGGGACAACTCGAGGCCGACATAACCGCCACCCAGAACGAGAAGATGATCGGGAATACGGTCCAGTTCCAGGGCCTCGATATGTGTCAACGGAACCGCTGCCGCCAGGCCGGGCGTGGGATCAATGGTTGTACGGGTTCCGGTGTTGATGACGACCCGCGCACCGCGCAAATGGCGGACAGAGCCGTCGGCTGCGGTCACCTCGATGGTTTTGGGTCCGGTGAAGCGTCCGGAGCCCATAATCAGTTCCGCGCCGCTTTTTTGGTACAGATCCAGATGCAGGTCGACCAGGCCGGCGACCATCTTGCGTTTGCGATCACGCACAGCGGCCAGGTTGATTTTACAATTGTCCTTGCTGATGCCGAATTCGGCGCTTCGGAAAAAGTAGGAGGCCACTTTGGCGCTGTGGATGACATTCTTGCTGGGAAGACAGGCGATATTGGGACAAGAACCGCCGACATATTTTCGCTCGACGACGGCGGTTTTCATTCCTTTTTTGGCCAGGGTCCAGGCGAGGAGTTTGCCGGCCCCGCCGCTGCCCAGAATGAGAAGATCGCAGGCTTCCGGTTTTGACGCGTTTTTTTTCATGGATTTATTGAGGATGGCTTGGGGTTGATGGGAAGGCGGACTTTGAACCGGGTTTCGCCGGGGCGGGATTCAAATTCGATTTCGCCGCCGTGCCGATCGGCCACGATGCGGTTGCTGATGATCAGGCCCAGGCCGGTGCCGGTGCCGACGGGTTTGGTGGTGAAAAACGGCTCGAACAGGTGCGCCTGCGCTTCCGGCGGAATGCCCGAACCGTTGTCCACGATTTCAACGACCAGTTGATCGTCCTCGCGGCAGGTTCCCACGCAGATTTTCCCGGTGCCGTTGACGGCGTGGATCGCGTTGTCGATGAGATTGGTCCAGACCTGGTTGAGTTCGCTGCCGTAAGCCATAATGCGCGGCAGGGACCGGTCATACGCCCGGATCAGCGTCACATTTTTGAGTTTATGCCCCAGCATCGTCAGGGTGCTGTCCAGGCCTTCATGGATATCCACCTCCTGCATCGGGGACTGGTCCATGTAGGAGTAGGACTTGACGGCTTTGACCAGTTCGGCAATCCGCTCTGTGCTCTGATCCACCTGGCTCAGGAGTGATTTGAGATTCAGGCGGGCCTCCAGCCAGCCGAGGGCGTCTGCCTGGCTGGCAGCTGGAAGTTTCCGGGCAAATTCATCGAGCCACACGGTGTCCAGGCCGCTGCCGGCGAAAGTAGCCGCAAGTTCCCAGGCACTGGCGACGCCGTGAGATCCCAGCCAGGTCGCGATCACGTCGGCACGGTCGCTGCGTTCGAGGTGATCGAGCACCGGCGCCTTTGCGGAAAGTTCCAGCGCGGCTTGCGATGCGGCGGCCAGATGCAGCAACTGATCGTGATCGAGCGTCCGGGACAGCAGGCAAAGCAGGGATTGCACTTTGTCGGTGGTTTCCTGCAGATGCGCCGCCGCCCGGCGCGCCGCCGCCGCCGGATTATTGAGTTCGTGCGCCAAGCCGGCCGCCATGGTGCCGAGCGAGACGAGCTTTTCGCGCTGCTGAGAGTAACCTTCCAGATTGCGCAGTTTGGCCGCTGCGCTGTGAAAAAGCTCGCGGGCGACTGTGCGGCACATTGCCAGCATCCGCCAGAAATCCTCTTCGCCGATTCGGAACAATTTGGCCGGTCGGCTGATCCGCACCGTTGCCGTCCACGGAATTTGCAGCAGCAACGTGATTTCCCCGGTGAAATGGCCCGGCTTGATGACGCTCATCAGGACGGTTTGACGATCATAGTCCCGCGTGATACGAACCTCACCTTCGAGAACGACAAAAAAGAACGGGAACCGTTGTCCTTCGGAAATCAGGACGGTTCCGCCGGGCACCAGGATGATTTCGCCCGGCTCAATGCATTCCAGTTGCGCGTCGTTCAGCCCGGCAAAGAGCGGCGCGGCGCGGACTTGTTGGAGTGTGGCAGGATCCATGATCACAAAAGGCCAAGGTATTCGTGCACCAGCTTCACCGCCATCGCCCCTTCGCCAACACCGGATGTGACGCCCTTGGCGGAGCGATGGCGGACATCGCCGGCGACGAAAATGCCCGGCACACTGGTTTCCAGGAAAAAGGGATCGCGATCTGCCGTCCAGCCGGCCGGGCGCCGGCCCTCGTGCAGCAAATGCTGGCCGGAGACCAGGTAGCCTTGCGCGTCGCGCTCGATCACGTCGGAGAGCCAATCGGTGCGCGGGACCGCGCCGGCATAAATCAGCAGCGCGCTTGCCGGCACCGTTTCCTGCGTGCGGGTCTGGTTGTTCAGAAGGGTGATGGATTCGCAATGATCAACGCCTTCCACGGAAACAACACTGGAATTGAACCGCACGGCGATATTTTTGGTGGCTGCGATCTGGTTCTCCAGGTATTGCGACATGGTGTCCGATAGCGACGGGCCGCGCACCAGCATGGTGACCTGACGGGCGAATTTGGAAAAATACATGGCCGCCTGGCCCGCCGAGTTGGCGCCACCCACGATGTAAACGTCGCCGTCCCGGTAGGAAAACGCTTCGGACATGGGCGCGTAGTAATAGACGCCCGCGCCGTTCAGTTTATCCAGCCCCGGCACATCCAGTTTTCGAAAAGCGATGCCGGTGGCGATAATCAATGCACGGCAGCTGATATCCGGTCCATCCGCGAGCGTTAGCACGCGGGTTGGACCTTCGATGCGGACGCCTTTGACCTCCTGGGGCGCGAGGATTTCGACGCCAAAGCGCCGCGCCTGGGCCACGGCGCGCCGGGCGAGGTCGGAGCCGCTGAGTCCCACCGGAAAACCGAGGTAATTTTCGATGCGCGAACTCCGCCCGGCCTGCCCGCCTGGCGCTTCCCGTTCGATCAGCAGCGTATGCAGGCCGTCGGCCGCGCCGTAAACCGCCGCCGCCAGGCCGGCCGGCCCGGCGCCAACGACTACCAGATCGTAGAAGGGCGATTCGGCCTTCGTTTTTAATCCCAGCTTGCGGGCGACTTCCGCAATGGGCGGGTTGCTCAAAAAAGAGCCGTCGGCGAACACGACGACCGGCAGGGCCGAAATGGCGGCTCCGGTGGTGGCCAGGAGCTGTTTGGCGCCTTCGTCGGTCTCGATGTTGAGCCATTGATGCGGCACAAAATTGCGGCCCAGAAAATCACGGATCTCGTTGGATTGCGGCGACCAGCGATGGCCGATGACGCGCACGCCCTCAAAAACGGGATGATAGGAAGCCTGCCAGTCATCGAGCAGATCATCGATCACGCCATAAAGCCGCTCCTCCGGCGGATCCCAAGGTTTCATCAGATAATGATCGATCTGCACGTTGTTGATGGCGCGAATGGCGGCATCCGTGTCGGCGTAGGCAGTCAACAGCGCGCGCTTGGCATCCGGATAAAGTTCGATCGCCTTTTCCAGGAACTCCACGCCCGACATGCGGGGCATACGCTGGTCCACGAGAAACAGGGCCACCGCCTCGTTGCGAAGTTTCAATTGCTTCACCCCTTCCAGGGCGGCAACCCCAGAATCAGCGGCGATGATTCTGTAACGATTGCCATATTGCCGGCGCAGATCGCGTTCCACGGCTCGCAACACGTCGGCATCGTCGTCCACGGTCCAGATGACAGGTTTGGCCATAAAAGCGCGGTGGGTTCGATGGTTATCTTCCCTTTCGGAGCGGCTCGACTGGCCAGGTATCCGCCGGAATCTGCGCCACCCCGGGATAAACGGTGTAACCGGCCAGATGGGCGAGATTGACGACGCCGATCCCGCCGCCCCGCAGGCGCAGATGAAATCCGCCTTTCGACAGCAGGAATTGCATGAACGACTGGTTCTCGGCCGGCAGCTTCACCGGGAATTCAATCATCACGAACAGCGGCCGGGCGCCGGCCAGGTGCAGTTGGAGGAACGACACGAGCAAATCACCGACCGGCGTGGGCTGTTCCCGCCGCACCATGAGTTCCGGCTGGTCCAGGTGCGCCAGTTTCCGGAATTCGTTCTCCGACAATTCGACGACGTCGGAGTAACCGCCGGGGAATTTCCAGCATTCATAGGTGTCCTGGATAAAATCCACCCGCAGGATATGCTCGGTGGCAAAAACGGATTTGAAATGTTCCCCGGCAAGGACCAGGCGCGACTGGGCGAACAGGCGGGACGGCTCGATTTTATCCCAGAGCTTCTCTGCCTCGGCGGCATTCGTTGGCGCGAAGGACTCCACCGCGCCGTCGGTCAGGTGAATCCGAATGGCAAAAGCCGGCGGCTGTGATTTTTGGCGGGATTTTGTTTTCATAGGCGTTTTCTTCTCCTTGATGGAACGGTTTCACGGCGTTCAGCCTCTTGCGAATTCATCCGGTTTGGAGATCGGTTGGCGTTTTTGCCTTTGCCGGCATTATATGAGCGGGCGGCGGGCCGGGATCGACGAACGGAAGCGGGCTGCCGATTACCCGGATGGCCCGCACTTGCGTCGGGTATTTGCGGTTTCGCCAGGCCTCGATTCCGCCCAGCAACGGCCGGACCCGCAGAATGCCCTTGCGGTGAAGCTGCAACGCGACGCGCGCACTGCTTACTTCGTTCGGACAATCGCAGTACAGGATGATGTCGCGGTCGCGGGGAATCTCCTGATGGCGAAGCGGGACTTCATCCAGGGACATATGCAAAGCGCCGCGGATCAGCGCCGGATCCTGTTCCAGTTCCAGTTGCGATCGCAGGTCCAGAATAATAAGATCCTCGCCTGCTTCCTGCCTTTGATACAATTCGTCGACCGTAATCCGCGCCATCCGCAACTCGCTCAACAGGCGTTGTCGCTGGAAATATTTGTAGCCGATGTAAAACGCCGCCAATCCGACGATCACGCCGAGCGCGCCGCGCCCGAGGCTGGCGAGCGCGGTGATGATCTGTTCCAACTGGTGGCTGAACAGAGCGCCCGCCAGGATGAAGCACCCCACATAGAGCAAGGAACTTAACCCGTCGAAGAAGAGGAATCGCGGCGTGCTGACGCCGGCGTTGCCCGCCAGCGGCGGCACCAGCGTGCTCAGGCCGGGAACGAATTTTGCCAGCACGACCCCGCGCATGCCGTATCGCGTGAAGAGGTTCTCCGTCCGGCGCACGCAAGTATCCGGTTCCAATGAAATCCGGCAGAGCAGATTCAGCACGCGCTGGCCGCGAGAGCGTCCCAGGTAAAACCAGATCAAATCGGCCAGTAACGAACTCACCGCGCCGACGCCTAATACCAGCACCCCGTTCATCTGGCCACTGACGGCCAGGGCCCCGGCGGCAAGCAACCAGGGCGCGGCCGGCAGTGGAACGCCCATTTGATCGACGAACACCGCGGCAAACACAACGGCGAGGCCGTGCCGGACCAGAAAATCAAGCGTCTCATTCATGGGTAACCGGATTTTTGCCCAACAATTCTTTGGCGACCGCCACCAGCTTTTCCGGCTCGAACCCGAATTTCCGCTGCAGTTCCTTGAGCGGCGCCGATGCTCCGAACGTCTTCATGCCAATCACCCGGCCTTCGCTCCCGACATACCGTTCCCAGCCGAAGGCCGATGCCTGCTCGACCGCCACGCGTGCCTTCACGCCCGGCGGCAACACACTGTCCCGATATTCCCGGGGCTGATGCTCGAAGACGTCCCACGACGGCATGGAGACCACCCGGGAACGGACACCTTGGGCCGACAGCGTTTCGTGCGCTTCGACAGCGAGACTGACCTCGCTGCCGGTGGCGATGAAGATGATTTCGGGATTTCCTTCGGGCGCATCCGCCAGCACATAAGCCCCGCGCGCGACGCCCGAGGCAGGCGCGTACCGGGCACGATCCAGCGTCGGCAATGGCTGGCGGGAGAGCACCAGCACGGCCGGTTGATGGTGCAGTTGCATCACGTAGCGATAGGCCTCCACGACTTCGTTGGCGTCGCCGGGACGCAGCAGCACCAGGCCGGGAACGGCGCGCAGCGCCAATAATTGTTCCACCGGCTGGTGCGTCGGGCCGTCCTCGCCGTCGCCCATGGCGTCGTGGGTGAAAATGAAAATGGCAGGCAGATCCATCAGCGCCGCGAGCCGGATCGCCGGTTTGGCATAATCGCTGAAGATGAAGAACGTGGCGCCGAAGGCCCGCACTTTGGACAGCGACAGCCCGTTCACCGCCGCCGCCATCGCGTGTTCGCGGATGCCGAAGTGAAGATTTTTGCCGCCGTAATTGTCGGGCTGGAAATTTCCCGCGCCGTCAAAGGTCAGGGTGGTCTTATTTGACGAGCCCAGGTCGGCGGAGCCACCGAGGAGCCAGGGAATATTTTTCGCCAGCACGTTCAGCACCTTGCCGGAAGCTTCGCGGCCGGCGATGCCTTTCGGATCGGCCGGGAAAACCGGCAGATTCCGATCCCAGTCGGCGGGAAGTTCGCGCCGCTGCATATGGTCAACCTCGGCCGCGAATTCCGGGTATTTCGCCCGATAGCCGGCGAAGAGATCCATCCATTGTTTCCGCATCGTGGCGCCCCGCTGGCCGATGCCGGCCTGGAAATGGCCGTAAACGCCATCCGGCACCAGGAATTTTGCATCTTCCGGCCAGCCATAATCGCGCTTGGTGAGCCTGACTTCCTCGTCGCCGAGCGGTTCGCCGTGCGCCTCCGCCGTGTCCTGCCGGTGCGGCGAGCCATAACCGATATGACTATCGAGAATGATAAAGGTGGGGCGCCCTTTCGTCTGATGGAAAACCTCAAGCGCGTGTCGGATTCGGTCAATATCGTTGGCATCACCCACGCGCAGGACATTCCAGCCGTAACCGAGGAACCGGGCTGCGATATCCTCGGTAAAAGTGATGTTCGTGTTGCCCTCGATGGTGATGTGGTTGTTGTCGTAAACCCAGCAGAGGTTGTCGAGGCCGAGGTGGCCGGCCAACGAAGCCGCCTCGGAAGCCACGCCTTCCATCATGCAGCCGTCGCCGCAAACGGCGTAAATTTTGTAGTCGAAAACCTCAAAGTCCGGCCGGTTAAACCGGTTGGCCAGCCATTTTTGGCCGATAGCCATGCCGACGCTGGTGGCGACGCCCTGACCCAAAGGGCCGGTGGTGGTCTCGACGCCGGAAACCCAATGATACTCCGGATGCCCCGGGGCTTTGCTGTTGAGCTGGCGAAAATGGCGAATATCGTCGAGCGTCACCGACGGCTGATCGAGCTTTTCGTATTCGGCATTCACCGCCCGAACACCGGTGAGGTGGAGAATGGACCAGAGCAGCATCGACGCGTGTCCATTTGAAAGGACAAACCGGTCGCGATTGGGCCAAATGGGATCCTGCGGGTCATAGCGCAGCACGCGGTTCCAGGTGGTGTAAACCAGAGGTGCCAGGGCCATGGGCGTGCCCGGATGGCCGGATTTGGCCGCCTGGACCGCGTCGATGGAGAGCGTGCGGATCGTGTTGATTGCCAGTTGAACCATTTTGTCGTCCGGCATATGGAATCCTTTCCCGAAATTATTTCCGTTCATCCTCCAGCGCCGCCACCTTGCGCAATCGCCGCAGGTGCCGCGGCGCCTGGCTGAATTCGGCGGCAAGAAAAGTCTGCACCAGCTCCCAGGCCAGCTCCGGCCCTTCGATGCGCCCGCCCAGGCAGATCAGGTTGAGGTGATCGTCCTCGACTCCTTGCCGCGCCGAAAAGTTGTCCTCGATCAGGCAGGACCGGACGCCTTTGATTTTGTTCGCGCACACCGAGGCGCCGACGCCGCTGCCGCAAACGGCCACACCGCGATCCACCCGGCCGGCCACCACCGCCCGGCTCAGCGGGATGACATAGTCCGGGTAATCGTCATCCGGGACCAACTGGTGCGCGCCAAAATCCACAACCTCATGGCCCGCTGCGCGGAGCCGGCCGGCCAGTTTTTCCTTTGATTCGAATCCGCCGTGATCGGTGGCGATGCCTATGCGCATGGGAATTCCTTTCGGCGTTCAACCGGTCATCGCCGGATTTTTCCACCCGCCGGGAGGCTGGATCGGTCCCGCCGCATCCGGCCAAGTTTTGGGCTCATATTCCTGGAGCGGCGTGCCGTTTCGCAGGACCGGATCGACGATGCGCCAGGCCTCCTCGACGTAATCCTCGCGGGCGAATAGCGTGGCGTCGCCGATCATTGCGTCGGTCAACACGCGCTCGTAGGCTTCCATTTCCTGCGAACCGGGGGAACGGTCCACCTTCAATTCGATCAGCCGGCTGGTGGATTCGTTTTCGGGCGCAACCGTGTTCAATCCGAACGCCGCCATGACGCTGGGACTGATGCGGAACCGGAAGTAATTCGATTTCAGGTCGTATTGGTTGTACATCGTCGGCGGCCGACGCAAATGAACCTGGATTTCGGTGCAGGTAACGGGCAGGCATTTCCCGGCGCGAATGTAGAAGGGCACGCCGCGCCAGCGCCAGGAATCCACCTCGAGTTTGAGGGCCGCAAAGGTCTCGACTTTGGAATCGGGCGCCACGCCCGGCTCCTGGCGATAGCCTTTGAACTGGCCGCGGACGAGGTTCGCGGCGTCGATCGGCGGAATTGCTTTGAGGACTTTTACCTTTTCATCGCGGATGGATTCGCTGTCGGTGCGGATCGGCGGTTCCATCGCCAGATTGGTCAGCACCTGGAATAGGTGATTCTGGATCACATCTCGGACGGTGCCGACCTGCTCATAGAACGCGCCCCGGCCCTGGACGCCGAAATCTTCCGCCATGGTGATCTGCACGCTTTCGATGTGATGCCGGTTCCAGAACGGCTCGAGCATGGCGTTGCCGAAACGGAAGAACAGCATGTTATGCACGGGCGCCTTGCCGAGGTAATGGTCGATGCGGAAAATGGATTTTTCGTCGAAGGTTTTGAGCAAAATGGTGTTGAGGGCCCGCGCGGAGGCCAGGTCGCGGCCGAAGGGCTTTTCGATAATCACCCGGGCATTGCCAGTGCAACCGGCCCGCGCCAGTTGTTCCACGACGACGCCGAATGCGGCTGGCGGGATGGCGAGATAAAATGCGGGCCGTTGCGCGCTCCCCAGTTGCGCGCAAAGGGATTGAATCATCGACGCATCGTTATAGTCCCCGCCCGCATAGCGCAGCAACTGGCAAAGCCGGTCAAAGGCCGCGCGGTCGAGCCCGCCGTGCTGTTCCAGGCTGTCTTTGGCCCGAGCTCGAAGCCGATCCAGGTTCCAGCCTTCGCGCGCCACGCCGATGACCGGCACGTTGAGCGTGCCGCGTTTCACCATGGCCTGGAGGGCCGGGAATATTTTTTTGAAAGCCAGATCGCCGGTGGCCCCGAAAAACACCAGGGCATCAGAGTGATTATCGTTCATTTGATTTTGCCCCCTTTTTTCTCCAGATGTCCTCCAAAACCAAAGCGCATGGCCGAAAGCAATTTGTCCTGGTAATCCGCCTCGCCGCGCGACGCGAACCGCTCGTAAAGCGCCGTCGTCAGCACCGGCACCGGAACGCCTTCGTCAATCGCCGCCTTGATCGTCCAGCGGCCTTCGCCCGAATCGGAGACCCGGCCGGCAAATTGCGCCAACTCGGGATCGGCGGCCAGCGCATCGGCTGTCAGGTCCAGCAGCCACGATGCGATCACGCTGCCGCGCCGCCAGACTTCCGCCACATCGGCCAGGTTGAGGTCGAATTGATAATGCTCCGAATCGCGTAGCGGCGTGGTTTCCGCATCGGATTCCGTCCGTTCCTTTCCGACGTTCGCGGATTTCAAAACGCCCAGCCCTTCGGCGTAGGCGGCCATGATGCCGTATTCGATGCCGTTGTGGACCATCTTGACGAAATGGCCGGCGCCATTTAGGCCGCAATGCAGGTAGCCCTGGTCGGCGGTGCCGGCTCGCTTCTCGCGCCCGGGCGTGCGCGGGATATTGCCAAGACCGGGCGCCAGCGTGGCCAGGATCGGGTCCAGGCGCCGGACCGCCTCCGGTTCGCCGCCGATCATCATGCAGTAACCGCGTTCCAGGCCCCAGACGCCGCCGCTCGTGCCGACGTCGATATAATGAATGCCCCGCGGCGCCAGCTCCTTCGCGCGCCGGAGGTCGTCCACATAATAGGAATTCCCTCCGTCAATGAGGATGTCTCCCTCTTCTAGCAGCGGCGCGAACCCGGCGATGGTCTGGTCCACCACACCCGCCGGCACCATGAGCCAGATGGCGCGCGGCTTCGCCAGTTTCTTCACCAGCTCAGCCGGCGAAGCAGCGCCCGTGGCCTTCTCTTTGACCAGATCCTTCACCGCCTGCGGCGCGCGATCATAGACGACGCAGGAATGACCGCCTTTGATCAATCGCCGGACCATGTTCGCGCCCATCCGGCCCAATCCCACCATTCCGAGTTGCATAATGAAACCCCCTTGGTTGCAGTTATATTTTGGCCTTGATAAAAAATCTCAGCGGACCGTTTTCGTGGTCGACGCCTCATAAGTGCTCTGGATGGCCAGGTCGAGCAGGGCGTCGAACTCCGCATCGGATTGCCGGGCGGCCAGGCCCTCGACCAGCGCGCGCGAGAAACTCGCCACGACGCCGTGATTCCGGCGCAGCCGCTGGTCGGCTTCGTCCCGCGAATACCCGCCGGACAGCGCGACCACTTTCAGGACTTTGGGATGCCGGACCAGTTCGGCGTAGAGGTCATCCGCGTCCGGCAACGTGAGCTTGAGCATGACCAATTGGCCCGCTGGCAGCGCGTCGAGTTTTTCGCCGAGGGCGGCCTGGAGCAACGCTTCGGCCTGGCTTTTGTCCGGACAATGAATATCCACCTCCGGCTCGATGATCGGCATGAGGCCGGCCGCGAGAATTTGCGCTGCCACCTCGAACTGCTGGCGAACGACCGCCTGGATACCGGCGGCATTGGCCTGGCTGATCACCGAGCGCATTTTGGTTCCGAAGATCCGCTTCGCGTTGGCCTTCTTGAGCAGGGCCGGCAGATCGGGCATGGATTTCATCAAATGAACCCCGTTGCTTTCCCCGGCCAGCCCCTTGTCCACTTTCAGAAACGGCACCACGCGCTTCCGGCTCCAAAGAAAGTCCGCGGTGGGCTGCCCTTCGATATCCCGGTCCATCGTGCCTTCGAAAAGGATCGCACCCAGGATCCGGTCGCCGTTGAAACTCGGGCTGGTAATGATGCGCGCCCGCATCTGGTGGACCAGCGCGAACATCTGTTCTTCGTTGGACCAGGCGCCGGCGCTGATGCCGTAGGCCTCCAGCGCCTTGGGCGTGCTGCCGCCGCTTTGATCCAGCGCGGCCAGGAAACCGGGCTGGGTCTTGATTTTCCGTTGCTGTTGTTCCTTTTGGCCAAGGGGATTCATGGAGTACCTTTCATTCAGCAAACATTACGAATCGTTTTCATCCTCGCGCCCTTTTCCGGGCGCGTTGTTTCGTGCGAGGCTTGCCGATGGAAGCGGGCTTCTGCCCGCATCGATCACGAGTACGTTCATACGCTGCTTAAAATTCTAGGCGGCCTGTTTGAGCGCCGTGCTCCTGGATTCAATGACCATCAGCAGTTCATTCCAGGATTTCACAAAGGCTCTGGCGCCCTCGTCCTGGAGCCGTGTTGCGAGGGGGCCGGCGTCGATACCCGCCTGGGCGAACTGCGCCAGCGTCTGTTCGGCGGCGCCGCCATCCGCGGCCATGATCGGCCCGGCTTCGCCGTGGTCGGCGAATGCTTTCAGGGTGCCCTCAGGCATGGTGTTCACCGTGAGCGGCGCGGCCAGGCCTTGGATATAAAGTGTGTCCGATGCTTTGGGATCTTTGGTCCCGGTGCTGGCCCACAGGAGCCGCTGCGGCCGGGCGCCGGCATTCATGACCCGCTGCCAGCGGGGATTGGCCAGCAGATCGAGATACGCCTTGTAAGTGCGGCCGGCGATGGCCAGGCCGAGCCGGTTCTTCAGCGCTTCCGGCACTTTGCCGGCCACGGCCGTGTCCCAGCGGCTGATGAACAGCGACGCCACCGAATCCACCCGCGGATCAAGCCCGGCGACGATGCGCCGTTCAATGCCGCGCAACCACGCTTCGGCCGCCGCCAGGTATTGCTCCCGGGAAAACAGGAGCGTGACGTTGACCGGCACGCCGGCGAAAATCGCCTCCTCGATGGCCGGCAATCCTTCCGGCGTTCCCGGAATCTTGATGAACAGGTTGGGCCGGCGGGCGCGCCCGGACAATTGTCTGGCGGCGTCGATGGTGCGGGCGGTGTCATGCGCCAGCAGGGGCGAAACTTCCAGCGACACCCAGCCGTCCACCCCATCCGTCCGGTCATGGACCATCCGGAACAGGTCGGCGGCCCGGCTCAGATCGTCCAATGCCAGATCAAAAAAAAGATCTTCGCCGGTCCGGCCTTTTTCGAGGCCATCGAGGATCGCGGCATCATAGGCGGGGCTGTTGTTGATCGCCTGATCGAAAATCGTCGGGTTGGAGGTCAGCCCGGTCACCGAGAATTCGTCAATGTAACTTTTGAGCCGGCCGTTGTTCAGCAGGTCGCGGGTGATGTTGTCGAGCCAGAGACTCTGGCCCAGGTTGTGCAGCAGTTGGGTGGCTTTCATAGGTTGGTTTTTGATGGGAATACGGATTCAAGTGGCTGGTGTCGTCCCATAGCCGGATCGCCGGCTGGGACAGATTATTTTCGTAGCCGAGGATGCTCAGGCTGGCGGTGTTCAGGACCAGAAATCTTCCGGCGGCCGGTTCCAATCCGAGCCAGCGGGCAGCCAACACGCGCAGGAAATGGCCGCTCGAGAAGACGAGCGCGTTTCCGGGAACCGTGCGCAGGCGCTTCACGACGCCATCGGCCCGCGTGCCGACCTGGCTGGGCGATTCGCCGCTGGGACAGCCGTCGCGGAACAATTGCCAGTCGGGGCATTTCGCATGAATTTCCGCCGTCCGCAGCCCTTCGAAATCGCCGTAATTCCACTCGACCAAATCGCGGCCGATTTCGGCCGCCGTCCCGAAGCCGGCCAGTTCACACGTTCGCCGGGCGCGTTGAGAGGGACTGGTGAAAACCCGGACAAAAGTCATCCCGGCCAGCCGTTCGCCGAGGCGCCGGGCATTGAGTTCACCTTGGCGGGTCAACGGCACATCGGTAAGTCCCGTGTGCCGACCCGTGAGACTCCAGGCTGTCTCACCGTGGCGCGCAAGGTAACAAACTGGCAGCGGATCGTTCATATTGCAGGGCGCATGGCCGCCCTCCTTTCGATGGTTGGACAGGTGAATTTCATGAAATGCTCACTTGCCGGTTTTTCACCCTGCCGGCGTCACTCGGTCATCGGCGGGTTTGTTGTCGCCGTCCATACGCTCCGCTTCCCCGGTCGGATTTGCGGACATCTTGTCCTGCCAGCCACCGCCGAGCGCTTTGTAAAGCTGCACCAGGTTCAGGGTGATGGCCTGGTCGCTCTGGACGAGGGCATCCTGCGCCTCGTAAAGCGAGCGTTCGGCGTCCAGCACGTGCAAAAAATCCACCAGGCCGCTTTTGTAGAGCTGAGTGGACAATTCCAGCGATTGCTCGCCCGCCTGGACCGATTGCGACAGCGATTGGCGGCGAATTTGTTCGCGGGCATACGCGGTAAGTGCATTTTCGACATCTTCCAGCGCGACCAGCACCGTTTGTTGGTAGGCATCCAGCGCCTGTTCCTGGCGGGCGTTCTGGACGCGGATATTGGCTCGGATGCTGCCGGCCGCGAAGATTTCCCATTGCATTGTCGGGCCGGCGGACCAGTACCGGCTCGCATAATCAAACCAGTTGCCCGTTGATTCGCTTTGCAGGCCGATGGTCCCGGTCAGCGAGAATTTCGGAAACAAGTCAGCCTTGGCTACGCCGATGCGCGCCGTGGCGGCGGCCAGTTCGCGTTCGGCGCGTTGAACATCGGGCCGGCGTTGCAGCAGATCGGACGGCAATCCCACGGGGACCCGTGGCGGGACGGGCGGAATGGGGTTCTCGGCCGACATCGCATCGACCAAAGTTCCGGGAGGTTGCCCGATCAGAACGGCAACATGATGAACCGACTGCGTGAAACCGGTCTCCAGCGAAGGCAATTGGGCCCTGGTCTTTTCCAACAACGCCGTGGCCTGTTGGATTTCGAGGTCGCTGCCCAGTCCATTTTGAAAACGGTTTTGGGTAAGCTCCAATGCCTCCTGCTGGACCTGGATATTCTGGCGTGTGATGATGAGCCGCTGCTGGTAACCGCGGGCCTCGACGTAATTGCGCGCCACCTCCGCGAGCAGCGAAACCAGCACCTCGCGGCGCCCCGTTTCGGCGGCGCCGATTTCAGCGTTGGCGGCTTGCACCGCCCGGCGCGTGCCGCCAAAAACGTCGAGCTCCCACGCTGCGTCGAAGCCGGCATTGTAAAGGTTATAGTCCAGTACCGTGCCGGGCGGCAACGGCGGAAAACTGTTGGCGCCAAAGCGATTTCGCGAATAGGAAGCCGAGCTTCCGACCGAAGGCCACAAACCGCCAGCCACCACGTCCCGGTCGGCGCGGGCCTCGCGCACGTGGGCTTCGGCGCCACGCAGAGTGAGATTGGATTGGATGGCCATGGTCATGAGCGAATCCAGGTTGGTATCGCTGAAATGCTTCCACCAGTCGGCCAGGTCGGCAGGACCGTTCGTTTCGCCATCGGCGAGCGGCGTCGCCCAGCCCGACGGTGTACTCGCTTTCGGCGGATGATAATCAGGCCCGACGGCGCACCCGGAAACAACAACGAGAGTGGTCACGACTGCGATAATCGCCGGTTTCATCATTTGCGGGCCTCCTCATTCCGGTTCGCGGTGTTCAACAGGTGGAGAATCGCTTCGACGGTGGCGTCATCGCCGATGGCGGTGTTGAGCATGGCATCGAAGAGATGCCGGTTTGGCCAGTCGTGGCCAAAGTAGCGCTTGACGAATTTCCGGCGGTCCTCGTCCATGGTGTCCACCAGTTCGAGCGCTTCCTTCTCATTGCCGACCCGTTTGAGCACCCGGCGATATTTGTGATCGCGCGAGGCATACAAAAAAACCGAAAAGGTGTCGGCGCGATCGCGGAGAAAATACGGCGCTCCCCGGCCAACGATGACACAGGGCCGGGATTCCGCCGTTTGTTCAATGACCTGCCGGACCACGGACACCAGCCGGTCGGTGTCCAGGATGGCCAGGTCCGGCGCCGGCAGGTTCGGCACAAAGCTCCCGCGCCAGATGAGATTGATCAACCGCCGCAGCATCGGGTCGGCGCGTTCCTCGTGTTTCCGGGAGATTTCGACCGGGATTTTAGCCCGCCGCGCGATTTCCTGGCTCAACGCGTCGTCGAACAGCCGCCAGTTCAGGCGGGCGGCGATTTTTTCGCTGACGACGCTGCAACCCGCGCCGAATTCTCGATCGATAACCAGAATTTGTTTCATAGCGTCGCCGTTTCCTAATCCGCGACCGCCACCGCGCGGATCTGCCGGGGCCGTTCAAAAAATGGAACGCACAGAACGCACCCGGCGCACAGGCAGGCGATCACATAAAACAGATTCATAAACGACCAATACCCGGCCTGTTGGAGCAGTGTTTGGTAGAGGATGCCTTGCCCGCGTTCCAGGGCGTCAACCGGGTTGAAACGCCGTTCGAACAACTTCTGCGCCAGCTCCAGGTGCTGTTGAAACTGTGGATTCAAAGTCGACAGTTGACCGGTCATCATCGCCTGGTGGGCCTGGGAATAGCGTTCCAGCATGGTGGACACGAAGGACAGTCCGATGCTGCCACCGATATTGCGGACGAGGTTCTGGATGCCGGTGGCGTTGCCGATCTGCTCGTTGCGCAAGGTGCCAAGGGCCATTGTCGAGAGCGGCACAAAGATGAAACTTGTGCCGAGTCCGGCGATGACATTGGCCGGCACGATGCTGCTCATAGACATTTGCAGGCTCAATCGGCTCAGGAACAGGCTCGAAATCCCCAACATCGCGAAACCAAACCCGACCAATATCTTTGGATTTACCCGGCTCACCAGCGCGCCTACGCAAAACAGGGCAACCAGCGATCCAACTCCGCGCGGCGTGACGGAGAGGCCCGCATCAAAGGCGGTATAACCCAGTAGCGACTGGAGAAACAATGGTTGCAGCGTGATCAGCGCGTAGAGAACCAGGCCAAACAATCCGAACAAGGCGCTGCTCACGGCGAAGTTGCGGTTTTTGAAAACGCGCAAATCCACGATGGGATGGTCCGTGCACAGTTCCCGCACGATGAATCCAACCAACGACACGGCCGAGATGACGGCAAACCAGCGCAACCAGACAGCCGCAAACCAGTCCGCATCCTGACCTTTGTCGAGCAGAATTTGTAGAGTTCCAAGGAAAAGCGCCATCAAGCCAAAGCCGATTCCGTCAATCCGCCCCGGCCGGCCGGCACGAATGTAGGGCGGATCTTCGACCACCAGGAACATCAGGAGAACGGCGAGCACACCCACGGGAAAATTGATGTAGAACGTCCAGCGCCAGGACCACTGGTCGGTCAGCCAGCCACCCAGGGTCGGACCGATGATGGGGGCGACCACGATACCGAGGCCAAACAGGGCGGTGGCGGTGCCGCGTTGGTTCGGCGGAAAACTTTCCAGCAGGATCGCCTGGGAAAGCGGTTGCATGGCGCCGCCACCCAGGCCCTGTACAACCCGAGCCAGAACCAGGAATGGCATGCTGGTCGCGATGCCGCAACAGAGAGAAGCCAGCGTGAAGATCACGGTGCAGCCGATCAAAAAACATTTGCGCCCGAAAAAACTCGAAAACCACGCGCTGGCCGGCAGAATCACGGCATTGGCCACCAGATAGCTGGTCAGTACCCACGTGGATTCGTCCCGGGTGGCGCCGAGATTTCCCGCAATATACGGCAAAGCCACCACCACGATGGACGTGTCCAGGATCACCATGAACGTCGCCAGCATCACCGGCAGCGCGATCAACCACGGGTTGAAACGGGGCCGCCACATGACTGCGGGACTGGATGCGGTGTCGCTCATTTGACTTTCACCCGGGGCACGACCGACATGCCGGGCGCAATGTTGAGATCGGCCGGTAACGGCCCGTCAAAGACGATTTTGACCGGAACGCGCTGCACGACTTTGACGTAATTGCCGACGGCATTTTCCGGCGGCAACAGGCTGAACCGCGCACCGGTCCCAAATTGCAGGCTGTCCACGCGGCCTTTGAATTTCCGGCCCGGGTAGGCATCGACGCTCAATTCAACCGGCTGGCCGGGCCGCATATAAGTCAATTGCGTTTCCTTGAAATTGGCGGTCACCCAGACGTTCCGGGGTACTGCAGCCAGGAGCGTCTGTCCGGGTTGCACGTAGTTTCCTGGTTGCACCGTGCGAGCGGTCACGCGCGCGGCTGCGGGGGCGATGATTTTGGTGTAGGACAGATTCAATTCCGCCTGCCGAAGCCGGGCTTCAGCCTGTTGGACGGTGGCGGCGGCGGTCTCAACGCCGGCTTCACTCAGGGTCACTGCGGCCTCGGCGGCTTTCACCTGGCTGCGCGCGGCCTCCAGATTGGCATTGGCCGCCCGCGCCTGCTCCTGGGCCTGATCAAACGAAGTTTGAGACACGGCCCGGCTTTCCACCGTTTGATAACGTTTGAGGTCATCGTTGGCCCGTTGCGCCTCCGCCTCTGCGGCAGTCACCGCCGCCTGTGCCTGCGCGACCCGGGCTTCGCTGACTTTGACCTGTGCCTGCGATTGATCCGACTGGCTGTGGGCCGTCGCCAGATCCGCCCGGGCCTGCGCCAGGCTTGCCTCGTAGTCGCGCGGGTCGATTTCGACGAGCACATCGCCTTCTTTGACCTCCTGGTTGTCGGTGACCAACAGCCGGGTGACCTGACCCGAAACTCGCGGGCTGACCAGGGTGATATAACCATCCACAAACGCATCATCTGTTGATTCATAGGGCGCGACGAAGCGCAGATAATAAAAAATCACCGCGAGCAAAACCACCAACACTGCCGCCCCGATCAGAATCTTCAGACCGCGCCGGCGTTTGCGTGGCGGAGGCGCCGGGGTGGGTTTATCGGGACCGGCAGAATTCTTTTCCTTAATGGCTGGTTCTTCCATGGATTTATCCTTTGACTCGATTCCTCGGTGGTTCGCG
>Ga0335078_10000663_pt1 | contig 52885 bp, 48 predicted proteins | sample Lox_Sample_32_FD_206711 | JGI IMG/M metagenome (GOLD analysis project Ga0335078, IMG submission 206711) | Soil microbial communities from Loxahatchee National Wildlife Refuge, Florida, United States - Lox_Sample_3.2 | ecosystem: Environmental > Terrestrial > Soil > Wetlands | place: USA... | reverse complement strand
TCGAATCGAAATCTTCGGCTTAAATCTACCTGTTGTTTCTTTGAATTGTTCCCACGCCATATGTATGGAATCCTCCATTTCCAACTACAATACATTATACCACAAAAAAATCCTATACAACCAATTTTGCTATTTTTTTGTCCTAAACATGAGAAATTCATAATTTACACTAAGTCGTGTATTTTCAGTATAATACGGAGATAGGCTAAATTTCTGAGGTCGGGATAATGATTCAACAAATTCGTTGCGGCGTGCGGACTGTACTCTTATGACGAACAAGTGAACGGCGATGCGGAATCAGCCTAAAGACTGCTCCTTCCCAAGATGAAATCAAGAATATTCTGCAAATGGACCTACAAAGCTCACGTCCGATAGCTCGCGTTGATGTGCACGTATTCCGCCGTGAAATCGCACGTCCACACGCGGGCGCGGCCGCGCCCGGCGCGCAAATCCATCGCGATCTGCACGTACGGCGCTAGCAACCTTTCATGCGCCGCCGCTTCATCCATCTGCAACGCGCGACCGTGATCGTACACGCGCAGCCCCGCCATACGGATCGCAGCTCGGTCCGGATTAAATCGCACTCCGGCGCGGCCCGCCGCGGCCAAAATCCGTCCCCAATTTGGATCGCCGCCCGCCAGCGCCGTTTTCACGAGTGGCGACGTTGCAATCGTGCGCGCCACCTGTCCCGCGTCGGCATCGTCCGGCGCGCCCACAATTTCAATTTCCACCACGCGTGAAGCTCCCTCGCCATCGGACACAATCGCGAGCGCGAGCTTCCTGCAAACTTTTTCCAGCGCCGCAACGAACGCCTTGTAATTCGCGCCACTCGCCACAATCGCCGGCGCACCCCAGTTTCGCGAAGCGCCGCTCGCCAGCAGCAGTGCGGTGTCATTCGTGGACGTGTCCCCGTCCACCGTAATTGAATTGAACGTCCGCTGCGCCACGTCGAACAGCGCCGATCGCAACACTCGCGGCGATGCCGCGGCGTCCGTCACCATGAAAGCCAGCATCGTCGCCATGTTGGGATGGATCATCCCCGCGCCCTTCGCGCAGCCCAGCAGCCGCACGGTTTTGCCGCTGATGCGCGCGCTGGCTGCCGCCCACTTCGGCCGCGTGTCCGTGGTCATGATTGCCTGCGTCAGGCTTTCGTAGCCGCCGGGCGCGTCTACGGCGATTCGTGAAAGCTCCGGCAGCGCCGCCAGAATTTTTTCAACCGCCAGCGGCACGCCGATCACGCCCGTCGAACAAACAAGCACTTGTTCCACGCGGCATCGCAATGCCTTCGCCGCAGTTTTCGCCGTCGCCACTGATGCGCGCATTCCTACCGGGCCAACCGCGCAATTCGCGTTGCCTGAATTCACGACTACTACGCGAATCTTCGCCGCCGACGACGCAAGATGCTTCTGGCAGAGCACCACCGGCGCGGCCTTTACTAAATTTGAGGTGAAAATTCCCGCCGCGGTGCATGGTTGATCCGCGACGATCACGCCCAGGTCGAGCCGGTTCTTGCGCCGCAAGCCGCACGCCGCCGCGCCGAATCGAAATCCTTTGGGCACTAGCCGAGCGGAAATCGCGTTCGGCACATTCATGGGAGTCGGTGGTGGCGCGCTCTGTTCAGCGCTGGTCAATTTCTTCGCTTCGCTCGCCGGATCATGCGGCGTCTTTTTTGCGCTCATGCTTTTGCCTTTGTTCGTTCTTTCAGCGCAACAACTTTCCGCCGCCATTCGCCAATCGCTTTGCGCACTGCTTCAGGAGCCGTTCCGCCCGTCACGTTATGCGCCGCAAGGGATGGTTCCACGCTCAACGCAGCGTGAAAATCCTCACCAAACTTGTCGGAAAATTCCCGCAGCCGCGCCAACGGAGTTTTCGTCCAATCCTCGCCGCGTTTTTCTGCGTCTCGCAAAATCTTGCCAGTGATTTCATGCGCCGTGCGGAATGGCACTCCCTTCCGCACCAGATAATCCGCCGCGTCCGTCGCCAGCAACGCGGGATCAGCCGCCAGCTCGCGCATGCGCGCAATGTTCACGTGCGTGGCCGCAATATTCCTCGCCGCCACTTCCACCAGCGTCAGTGCCTGATCGTGCGCTGCGAACACCGGCTCCTTGTCCTCCTGCAAGTCACGCTGATAGCTCGTCGGCAATCCCTTCATCGTTATCAAAAGCGATACCAGCGCGCCCGCCAGCCGCCCGGTTTTTCCGCGCGTCAGCTCCCACGCATCGGGATTTTTCTTCTGCGGCATCAAGCTGCTGCCGGTTGCGTATTCGTCCGGCAGCGCGATAAATCCAAATTCCTGCGAGGCAAACAGCACAAAATCTTCCGCCAGCCGCGAAAGATGCGTTCCCAGCGTTGCGATCGCAAACAAATATTCCAACGCAAAATCCCGGTCGCTCACAGCATCTAGACTGTTTGCCGTAGGCCGCGCAAATCCCAGTTCGTGCGCCAGCGCCGCTCGATCAATCGCAAACGCGCAACCCGCCAGAGCGCCTGATCCCATCGGACATTCATTCGCCGCTTCGGCAGCGCCCTGCATTCGCGCGGCGTCGCGGTCGAACGCTTCCGCATGCGCCAGTAAAAAATGTGCAAATAGAATCGGCTGGCCATGCTGCATGTGCGTCATGCCCGGCATCGGTGTGCCAATATTCCGCTCAGCTTGTTCGACGAGTGATTCGAGCAGCCGGTTCAGCGCCTGTTGCATCTCCATCGCCGCATCTTTGATGAACAACCGGAAATCTGTGGCGATCAGTTCATTGCGGCTTCTTCCCGTGTGCAGCTTTGCGCCCAGCGGCCCCAGCTTTTCAATCAGCGCCATTTCCACGAAGTGGTGCACGTCCTCCGCGCCGGACGCATCGAGCCACGCCGGCTCGCGCGCTGCACGCACCGCGATTTCATCCAGCGCCGCGTTGAGTTTCTGCACTTCGTCGTGGGTGAGGATTCCCGCGTCCTCGATCGCCTTCGCCCACGCGCGGTCCACGGCGATTTCGTACAGCATCAGCCGCCGGTCGAACGAAAATGATCTTTGGAATTGATCGAACAGCTCGTCGGGGCCGCGGTCAAATCGACCGCTCCACATGCGGTTTCCCCCCGCGCTGGGTCGCGGGGTGGTCACTTCGCGGTTTCCTCTTGCGGAATCGTCACCGGCAACGCGAACAAATTGATGAATCCCTCCGCGTCCTTTGGGTTGTACTGCGTCATCGCGAAGCTCGCCAGCCTTTTTCGATAGAGCGAATTGGGCGAAACGCGGCTCGTCACGCTCACATTGCCTTTGTACAGCCGCAGCTCGATTGTACCGGTCACACGCTTCTGCGAATTCTTGAAAAATGCGTCCAGCGATTCACGCAGCGGCGTAAACCACAATCCGTAATAAACCATCTCCGCGTAACGCAGCGCGAGCATCTGCTGGTAGTGCACCGTTTCACGGTCCAGGCACAGCGTTTCGAGTTCGCGATGCGCCAGCATCAACAACGTTCCGCCCGGCGTCTCATAGGCCCCGCGCGATTTCATTCCCACCAACCGGTTTTCGACCAGGTCAATTCGGCCGACACCGTTTTTCGCGGCGATATCATTCAGCGTGTCGATCAGCTGCACCGGCCCCAACTTTTTTCCGTTCACCGACACAGGATTGCCTTCTTCAAACCCAATTTTCACGTCCGTGGGCGTGTCCGGAGCTTTCTCAGGCGACACGACCCACTGCCACATTGCTTCTTCTGGAGCGTTCGCGGGATCTTCCAGCACTCCGCCTTCATGGGAAAGGTGCCAGATGTTCCGGTCGCGGCTGTAAATGTTCGCTTTGCTCTGCTCGATTGGAATATTGTGCGCGGCCGCGTATGCAATCGCGTCTTCGCGGGAAAAAATCTTCCATTCGCGCCATGGCGCGATGATCTGCAGCTTCGGCCCCAGAGCCTTGTAGGTCAGCTCAAATCGCACCTGGTCATTTCCCTTGCCAGTGCAGCCGTGGCAAACCGCGTCCGCGCCGTGCTTCAACGCCACTTCCACCTGCCGCTTCGCAATCACCGGACGCGCGAACGAAGTGCCCAGCAAATATTTGTGTTCGTACACCGCGCCGGCCCGCAGTGTGGGCCAAATGTATTCCGTGATGAATTCCTCGCGCAGATCCTCGATCGTCACCGCCGAAGCGCCCGTCGCCAGAGCTTTTTTGTGCGCCGCAGCCAGATCTTCCTTCTGACCGACGTCGCCGATCATGGCGATCACTTCGCAACCGCCGTAATTTTCCTTCAACCACGGAATAATGATTGACGTATCAAGTCCGCCCGAATAGGCAAGCACAACTTTTTTTGGCAACGTGGAATCCCTTCAGCTGAGTAGTAAAAGCAAAACTGCTTTTTGAACGTGCAGCCGGTTTTCCGCCTGGTCGTATGCGATCGACCGCGGCGAATCCACCAACTCGGCGCTCACTTCCCATCCGCGGTGCGCAGGCAGGCAGTGCATGAAAAGCGCATCCGCGGCCGCCAGCTTCATCAGCGCGTGATTCACCTGGAACGGCGCAAATATTTTCGCGCGCGCTTCAGTTTCTTCTTCCTGACCCATACTCGCCCACACATCTGTGTAAACCGCCTGCGCGCCAGCCGCCGCTTCTTGCGGTGAATGGAACAGTTCGATTTTTCCGCGAGTTTCCTTCGCCGCGCGCCGCGCTTCTCCGACAACATCCGCCGCAGGCTCGTATCCCGCCGGCGTCGCCACGCGCACATGCGCGCCCAACCGCGCTCCGGCCAGCATAAGCGAATGGCACATATTGTTGCCGTCGCCGACGTACGCGAATTTCAATCCCCGCAGGCCGCCGAATTTCTCTTCAAGCGTCATGAAATCCGCAAAAGCCTGGCATGGATGGTAGCGATCCGAAAGCGCGTTGATCACTGGAATGGACGCGTGCTCGGCCAGCTCTTCAATCGAGCTTTGCAAAAACGTGCGCGCGACTATTCCGTGCACCCACCGCTCCAGATTTTTCGCCACATCTTTAATGCATTCGCGCTCGCCCAGCCGCGTGTTTGTGTGGTCCAGGAACACCGCACCGCCGCCCAGGCTTTGCATGCCGATGTCGAATGTCGTCCGCGTTCGCAGCGACGGCTTCTCGAAAATCATCGCGATGAAGCGTCCGTTGAGCGCCGTGCGATACCGCTCCGGAGCGGTCTTCACTTCCGAAGCAAGATGCAGCAAATCGCGAAGCGTCGCCGGCGTCAATTCCATGCCGGTCACAAGATCGCGCGCCATACCGTTGCGGATTGTTGTTGAAACAGAGGCCAGGGCTGTCATTTTCACCTCACGGCTGCCAACGCATGCTCGCGTTCCGCGGGCGATTTTGTCCGCGCGGCATCGTTGGTTTTGGGATTGGGCGTTTTTGTCTTTGAAAATGACGCAGTCTTGGAAAATACGGTGTCCATCCGCGAAAGAAATTCCTTCACGTCCGCCGACTTGATGATGAACGGCGGCAAAAATCGCAGTGTTGTTTCATGCGTGCAGTTGATGAGCACGCCGCGCTTCAGCGCTTCCGCCAAATACGGCGCGCCATCCACTGCCAGCTGCAGACCGATCATCAATCCTTCGCCGCGGACTTCCTTGATGACGGAATATTTCTTCGCCAGCTTTGCCAGCCCTTCGCGCATTTCCGCGCCGCGCTCACGAATATTCGCCAGTAAGTTGTTTTCTTCCACGATCGTCAGAAACTCCAGCGCCACCGCGCACACCAGCGGCCCGCCGCCGAAGGTTGTTCCGTGCATTCCGGGCACAAACGTGGACGCAAATTCCTCGCTCGCCAGCATCGCGCCCAGCGGCAGCCCTCCGGCCAGCGGCTTTGCCACCAGCACGATGTCCGGCCGCGCCGAAAATTTCTGATACGCAAATTCGCGTCCCGTACGGCCTAAGCCGCACTGAATTTCATCCGCGATGAACGCCGCGTCGTGCTTCGTTGCCAGTTCCCGCGCGCGATTGAAGAATGCTTCGCTGACCGGATAGATCCCGCCTTCGCCTTGAATTGTTTCCATCAGCACGGCACAAACGGAATCGTCAAATTTTGATTCCAGGTCTGCCACATCGTTGAACTTCACAAACTCCACATTCGGCATCAGCGGTTCAAACGGCGCGCGGTACTTCGGCGTCCACGTCACCGCCAGCGCGCCGAACGTTCGCCCGTGAAACGAATTTTCCATCGCCAGCACGCGAGTCTTGCCTTCGCCGTGCCTGGCGCGCGCTCGCGCCCGAGCCAGCTTCAGCCCCGCTTCCACTGCTTCCGCGCCGCTGTTCGTGTAGAAAGCCCGATCCATCCCCGACCACGTCGCCAGTTTTTTCGCCAGCGGCGCTTGGTACGGGTTGTGAAACAAATTGGAGACGTGCGTCGCGCGGCCCGCTTCCCGCCGGATCGCTTGCACCATGCGCGGATGCGCGTGCCCCAGCGCGTTCACCGCGATGCCACCCAGAAAATCCAGATACGCGCGGCCCTTCGCGTCATACAACACGCAGCCTTTTCCGTGCGTGAAAACGATCTCCGGCCGCTTGTACGTGTTGGCCAGATACTTGTGCGCCTCCCGCAGCACCCTCGCGCCGCCTGTGTTCGATCTATTTTTGGAAAGACGGGTCCTTTGTTTTTTCATGGGAGTTGGGAATTCGCCTCAGGATGCGATTTTTGCCGCGGCGGGATATGCCGGCAGCACTCGCGTGCCTGGACCCTTGCCGCCATTCGCCGCGGAAAGCAGTCCATCTTCGCGTCCGCCGCCGACGATGCGCACCTGGCTCACGCCCGCCGCCAGCGCGCGCTTGCACGCTTCAAGCTTTAGAATCATTCCGCCGGAAACGGTGTGATTGCGGATCAAATCTTCCACTTCGCCTGCGGAGACCGCCTTCAGCACCTTCCGCCCGTCCAGCACGCCGGCCACGTCCGTCAAATAAATCAGCCGGTCGGCATGAATGAACTCGGCGCACGCCGCGGCCATGTGATCCGCGTTGATGTTGTAAATTTCCCCATCGGCGCCCAGTCCCAGGCACGCCGTCACCGGCACGACCCCGTTTTTCCACTGCGCTTCCAGGAATTCCAGGTTTACGCCCGTCAGGTAGCCCACGAAACCCAGGCCGCCGCGCACTTCATTAAAAAGCATCGGCTCGGCGAGAAACGTGCCCGCATCCGACCCGCACAATCCAATCGCCGGCTGACCCGCCTGCGAAATTGCGCCCGCCACGCGCTTATTCAGCAAGCCGCCCATCACCATCACGGCCACGTCGCGCGCTTCGCGATCAGTCACGCGCAGCCCGGCGACAAACTTGCTTTGAATGCCCATGCGCTCCAGCGTGGAAGTAAAAATCTTTCCGCCGCCGTGTACCACCAGCAATTCATGGCCTTCCTGCGCCAGTTCTGCGATCTGCCGCGCGATGGACGCGACCGTTCCCGCGTCGTCCAGCAGCGCGCCTGCCAACTTGATGACCAGTCTCATATCACTCCTGCTTGCGCATCAAAATTCCACATCGCATTCAGGTTCTGCACGGCCTGCCCCGCCGCTCCCTTGCCCAGATTGTCCAGGCAGGAAACGACGGCGAGCCGGCGCCCTGAAGCGTCCAGCGCGAATCCGATGTCGCAGAAATTTGTATTCACCACGTGTTGCAACTCCGGCAGCTTTCCCGCGGGCCACAACCGCACCATTGGCTTGCCCGCGTAAAACTGCCGGTAAAGTGCTTCTACGTCACTCGCTTCACGCGACTCGTTCAACCACACGTAAAGCGTGGAAAGAATCCCCCGCGCCACGGGCAGAAGGTGCGTGGAAAACATCACATCTTCCGCTCGCATGCCCAGATGTTCGGTCACTTCCGGCGTGTGCCGGTGAGTGAAAAGCCCGTACGCGCGAAAATTTTCATCCACCTCGGCAAACTGCATCTCTCGCTTGGGCTCTTTGCCCGCGCCCGTCGCGCCGGATTTGCAATCGCACACGATCCCGCGCTCCGTCGCCATCCAGCCCGCCTCCACGAGAGGCTTCAGCCCCAAGATCACCGATGTCGGATAGCATCCCGGATTCGCCACCAGCCGGGCCCTTGGCAATTCGTCCGCGTAAAGCTCCGGCAATCCGTATACGGCTTCATTCAAATATTTCTGCGGCGGCGCTGGCAGCTTGTACCACTGCGTGAAAGTTTCTGCGCTGCGAAATCGGAACGCGCCGCTCAAATCCACCACTCGTAATTCTTTTTCCACCAGCTCGGGCGCCATTTCCGTCGATGCCTCGTGCGGCGTCGCCAGGAAAACAGTTCCCGCTCCGCTCGATGCAATCGCAGCCGCGGAATAAACTCGGCACGGCGCTTCGCCCCAGCCGCGCAGTTGCGGAAAAATTTCCGTCAGGCAGCGAACGTGCGCCGATTTCTCACGCAAATAAAAAACCGGTTTCTCGATCTGCGGATGCCGCAGCAAGAGCTTCGCCAGCTCGAATCCCGCATAGCCCGTCGCGCCAACGACGGCAACTTTCCGCGCATCGTTCACTTCAGCAGCTCCTCGATGCGCTTTTGCACCGCCGCGCGCGTCCGCGGAGTCGCTGTAATAATAAGGACGGTGTCGTCTCCCGCGATCGTGCCCGCCACTTCCGGAAATCGTTCCGAATCCACCGCGGCCGCCAGCGGCTGCGCGCCTCCAGGCGGAGTTTTCAGCACCAACAAATTTCCCGCAGGCCGGATGTCGGACAGAAATTCACTCAACGCTCGCGCCAGAGCGGAAAGTGGAGCGACTTCCACCGGCGCCGCAAGCGGTTTGTACCCGGCCGCCGTCTTCACCAGTTTCAATTCGCGCAGATCTCGCGACAGCGTCGCCTGCGTCACCGGCAGCTTGATGTGCGAGAGCCGCTTGCGCAGGTCGTCCTGGCTCGCAATCTTCTCGCCGGTCACCAGCTTCAGGATCTGCCCCTGCCGGTAGCGCTTCTGTGTACTCACCGCAACTGCTAAATTATTCATCGCTATGAATATTTATACGGCTCGCGAAAACGCACGTCAAGAAGAAAATGTAACTTTTTCACTCGTGCCGGTTTCTCATTCGAATCACGCGCTTGGTTGAGGCGCTCGCAATCGGAATGCTATTCTGCCTGCATGGACGCGCCTGTTCCTTCGAATGAAAGCGCCGCGCCAGCGCCCTATCTCGTGCTTCTCGAGGTTGCCGAAGCCATCGCCGTCCATCGCGATCTCGGCGATTTGTTCCACGATCTCGCCGGACGCCTGCACCGCGTCGTCCGCTTCGATTATTTGAACCTCATCCTTCACGATCCCGTGCGCAACGTCATGCGCCTGCACATTCTGGAAGCCTCGCGCCCAACTCAAATTCAGCCGGGCCTTGAAATCTCGGTCGAATGGAGCGCCGCCGGCCAGGTGCTCGAAACGCAGCAGCCCATGGTCGTCGCCGACCTCGAGCAGGACACTCGATTCCCGCAGATGCGCGAAATGCTCCTGCGCGAAGGAATTGCCTCTTTCTGTATCCTGCCGCTCACTACGGCTCATCACCGCCTCGGCGTCCTCGGTTTCGGCATGGGCAAGCGCCATTCCTACACCGATGACGAAATACAATTCATGCAGCAGGTCGCACGACAGGTCGCCGTCGCCGTGGATAACGCCCTGAACTACGAAGACGCGCAACAGTATCAGAAGCAGCTTGCCAGCGAACGGGATCGCCTCCGCGTGCTTCTTGAAGTCAACAACGCCGTCATTTCCAATCTCGACTCGAAAAAACTCTTCGCGTCCATCGCCGAATCGCTCCGCCGCGCGCTCCACCACGATTACACCAGCCTTGCGTTGCATGACGCTAAGCGAAACATCATGCGCCTGCACGCCCTTGCCTTTCCACACGGCCACGGTTACGTCCGCGAGGAAATGGAAATCCCGGTGGATAACTCTCCTGGCGGCCTTTGTTTTCTCGAGCGCAAGCCGCTCTTGCTTCGCGCCGCCGATCTTGCGAAATATAAAAATGAAGCAGTGGACGCTTTGCGCGCGGAAGGCGTGCGCTCTATGTGCTGTGTGCCGCTCATCACGCGCGACCGCGCACTCGGTGCATTGAACATCGCTAGTCTTCGCGACGCCGCCTTTTCTCAACAGGATTTGGAATTGCTCACGCAGGTTGCCGCTCAAGTTGCCATCGCCGTCGAGAATGCCTTGGCTTACGAGGAGATCGCCCGCCTGAAAGACAAGCTCGCGGGCGAAAAGCTTTATCTCGAAGACGAAATCCGCACCGAATTCAGTTTTGACGAGATTATCGGCGAGAGCACCGCGCTGAAGAATATTCTCAAGCAGGTGGAAACAGTCGCTCCAACCGATTCCACTGTATTAATCCAGGGCGAAACCGGCACTGGCAAAGAGCTCATCGCGCGGGCCATTCACAACCTCGGGTCCCGCCGAGAAGGCACCTTCGTCAAGATCAATTGCGCCGCGATCCCCACGGGCCTGCTCGAATCCGAACTCTTCGGTCACGAGCGCGGCGCTTTCACCGGCGCTATCGCACAGAAAATCGGCCGCTTTGAGCTTGCCGACCGCGGCACCCTCTTTCTCGACGAAGTCGGTGACATTCCGCTCGATCTCCAACCCAAACTGTTGCGCGTATTGCAGGAACAGGAATTCGAGCGCCTCGGCGGCACGCGCACCATTCGCATTGATGTCCGCGTCGTTGCCGCCACCAATCGCGACCTCGTGCAGATGGTCGCCGAGCGCCAGTTCCGCAGCGATCTTTTCTATCGCCTGAATGTTTTTCCCGTGCAGATGCCGAGTCTGAGGCAGCGCCGCGGCGATATCCCGGTCCTGGTCCGCTACTTTGCGCAAAAGTACGCCCGCCAGATGAAGCGCTCCATCGATTCGATTCCGGCGGAAACCATGGCGGCGCTCACGAAATATCACTGGCCCGGCAATATCCGCGAGCTCGAAAACCTCATTGAGCGAGCCGTCATCCTGTCTCGCGGAAACGTGCTCGATGTCCCACTGACTGAACTGCGCGAACGCGACGACGAGACCGCCGTCGAAGCCCAGACGCTGCAAGCCCACGAGCGCGATCACATTCTGCGAACCCTCCGCGATACCGGATGGATTCTCGCTGGCCCGCACGGCGCCGCTGCCCGCCTCGGAATGAAGCGCACCACGCTCCAGTCCCGCATGCAGAAGCTAGGCATTCGCCGCCCGGCCTGACGTCTCTCCGAGAGTCAAGTGCCGGAAAACAACTGCCCGTATATCGGCAGTTGCCGATATACGGGCACATGCCGACTCAACACCAGTTCTGCATAATGTTCATCGAGTTGAAAATAGGCAGTTTATGCAGACCGCAGAGCCATGCCACGATGGTATTCCTCGTGCATCTAACGTCCATCGAGTTAGCGAGCGACATTCATGCTGAAGATCACCATCGACAGACAGCCAACGAGCACCACCTTGATACTAGCTGGCAAGCTGGCTGGGGCTTGGGTGCCAGAAGTCCAGAATTCCTGGCAAGCTGAGCGCAGCGCGGACCAGAACATTCGCATTGATTTGAGCGAGGTCACCTTTATCGACGCCGACGGCAAAGCCATGCTCGGTCGTCTCTATCAGCAGGGCGCGCAGCTCGTTGCCAAGGGCTGTCTTACGCGCGCCATCATCGCGGAGGTTTCCGGCCGCGCTATCGATGACTCCGAAGGCTGCAGCATTAAGAAATTGTTCCGTCGTGGTGGCAAGTCCGCCCTGATCGGCCTGCTGATTTTTTCACTGGCAGGCGCCCGGCCGGCGATCGCACAGGAAAACTCTGCGACGCAGCTCACGCTGCATGATGCCGTCGTCATGGTTCTCAAACAGAATCCGCAAGTGCAGATCGGTATTCTCGAAACGGCGGAAGCCAAACAGAACCAGAACATCGCTCGCGCGGCCTTCCTGCCGCAGGCGCAGTTGAACTCCAACATCTCCGCAATGCGCGAAAACATCGAAGCGCTTTTCGGCGCGCGCTTCCCCGGGCTTCCAGAACACATCGGACCGTTTGAAGTTTTCAACGCCGGCCCGCAGGGCACTGTCCCGATCGTGGACTTCTCTCAGTGGAGTTTGTGGAAGGCCGCGAAAGAAGACACTTTGGCGTCCAGCGCAAATGAACACGCCATCCGCGAAGAGATGGTTCTGCGCACGGTTTCTCAATACTTGACGGCTTTGCGCGCCGCCGCTGAGGTCCGCGCCGCGGAATCGCGCGTGAATCTCGCACAATCCTTATACGACCAGGCATCCGATTTGCAAAAAAACGGCGCCGGCACTGGAATCGATACGCTGCGCTCCAACGTCGAACTGCAAAACGAAAAACAGCGTCTCCTCGACGCGCGCACCCAGCATGACGTCGCGCTGTACGGTCTCGCGCAGTTGCTCAATATCGATCCGCATCAGTCCATCGTGCTGTCGGACGAAATGAGTTTCTTTGAAACACCCTCATTTTCTGCGGATACCAGCATCGAGCAAGCCTTTAAATCGCGGCCTGAACTCCAGCAGGTTGAAGCAAGTCTTCTGGCCGCTGCGGCCAACCGGCGCGCCGCCAGTGAAGAGCGTCTCCCGACGATTTCGTTCAACGGCAATTGGGATTATCAGGGCCGCTCGGTCGATACCGGCATTCCCGCTTATCAATATCAGGCGGCGATGAATCTGCCACTGTTTACCGGCGGGCGAATCCACGCGGAAATCTCTCGCGCGGATCTCGAAGTAAAGCGCATCGAGCAGCAGCGCGCCGACCTTCGCAATTCCGTCGCGCTGGATGTGAAGACGGCTGTCGCTCAGCTCGACTCCGCGCGCAATCAGGTGGAAGTCGCAAATCTTGGAGTGAAGCTTGCGCAGGAAGAAGTCGCCCAGGCACGCGACCGTTTCGCGGCCGGCGTTGCCAATAACGTCGAAGTCGTGCAGGCGCAGGACGCGCTGGCCCGCGCGAATGACAATCAGATCGCCGCGCTTTTCCAATACAACATCGCGCGCGCGGATCTGGCGCACGCCGTTGGACAAATGGAATCCGTTTACACGAAATGAAAATTGCAGCACGTGAAGGGGCGATATGCCGACGAATGTAACCGACCTGGATAGAGAATTGGCGAACGACACAAAGACCGCATCGACTCCGCCGGCCGCTCAAGCTCCGCCCAAGCGCAGCCTGTGGTCCAATCCGCGCTTTCGCTTCGGCGTGCTCGGCAGCGCATTGATCCTTCTCGTCGTGGTGGTGGCTTATGCCTGGTACGCCAGCGGACGCGTTTCCACCGACGACGCTGAAGTTGACGGCCACCTGAATCCGGTCTCCGCAAAAATTTCCGGCAGCATCATTGAAGTCGACGTTGACGACAATCAGCCGGTGAAAGCAGGCCAGGTGCTCGTCAGAATCGATCCGCGCGATTATCAGGCGCGCGTAGATCAACTCCGCGCTGCCCTCGGTGTGGCGCAGGCGCAGGCGAGCGCCGCGAACGTGAATGTGCCGCTCACCGCGCAATTCACGCAAGGCGGAGCGACGTCCGCCTCCGCCGATCTGCAGAGTTCTATCGCCGAACAGGCCAGTGCGGAACAGGCGCTGCAAATTGCTTCCACCTCCGATCTTTCCTATGCCCAGGCCGAAGTGAATAAGCGGCAGGCCACCGCGGATCGCGCGCAGGCGGACCTGACGCGCATGAAGCCCCTTGCCGACAAAGCGGAAATTTCTCAGCTGCAGTATGACGGTTATGTCGCTGCCGCTCGCGAAGCGCAGGGCGATCTGGATGCCGCCAAGCAGCAACTTGAACAGGCGCGGCAGAACGTCACCGTCGCCAAAGACAAGCTGCAAAGCGCGAACGCGCACGTCACGCAAGCTCAAGCGGGCCAGGAGCAGGCGCGCGCCAACCTCAAGCAGACCAATGTCAGCCAGGCCAACGCCGCGGCGGCCGGCGCTTCAATCGATCAAGCGAAAGCAAATCTCGCGGCGGCCGAACTTGATTTGAGTTACACCACCATCGTCGCTCCCGTGGACGGCGTCGTCACCCGCAAATCTGTCGAGGTCGGCGAGGTTGTGCAGTCCGGGCAGGGACTGCTCGTCGTCGTGCCGCTGCAAGACGTTTGGGTCACCGCGAATTTCAAAGAAACGCAGTTGCGAAATGTTCATCCCGGCCAGCAAGCCGAGGTTCACGTCGATATGTACGGCAAATCCTTCACAGGCCACGTGGATTCCATCGCCGGCGCAACGGGCGCGCGCCTCAGTTTGTTGCCGCCGGAAAATGCCACCGGCAATTTCGTAAAAGTCGTCGAACGCATCCCCGTAAAAATTGTGTTGGATCCGATTCCGCCGGATAAAGCCATCCTCCGGCCCGGCATGAACGTGGACGCGACGATCGTCACGCGCTGAAAACGCAGTCACAGTTTCTTGGGAGCCCCGAATTTCCATGGCTGAAGCGTTGACCAATCCGTTGGCTGGCTTGCGGCGCGTAGAAGGCGTCAGCCCGTGGGTCATCGCCATGGTCGTCATGCTCGCAACGTTCATGGAAGTGCTGGACACCAGCGTCGCGAACGTTTCGCTCCCACACATCGCCGGCAGCCTTTCCGCGACTGTGGACGAAAGCACCTGGGTGCTGACGTCCTATCTTGTCTCCAACGCCATCGTTCTTCCGCTCTCCGGCTGGTTTTCCAGCCTCTTCGGCCGAAAAAACTTTTATATGTTTTGCGTCGCGCTCTTCACCGTCAGCTCTTTTCTCTGCGGACTCGCCCCCAGCCTCGGCCTGCTGGTTTTCTTCCGCGTCCTGCAGGGAGCCGGCGGAGGAGCTTTGCAGCCGGTGTCGCAGGCCATCCTTGTGGAAAGTTTTCCGCGGCAAAAGCAGGGCATGGCCATGGCGGTCTACGGCATGGGAGTCGTGCTCGCACCGATCATCGGCCCCACGCTTGGCGGCTGGATCACGGACAACTACAGCTGGCGCTGGATTTTTTTCATCAACATCCCTGTCGGCGCTCTTTCGCTGCTGCTCACCGGCGCGCTGATCTTCGATCCGCCCTATCTGATCCGGCGCGCCTGGGGTCAGATAAAGGTGGATTACGTCGGCCTCGGTTTTCTCGCGCTTGGCCTCGGCTTCCTGCAGGTTCTACTCGATAAGGGCCAGACGGACGATTGGTTCGGCTCCAATTTCATCGTTGTGTGCACCATTTGCGCCGTCGGCGGCATAGTCGCGGCGGTTCTCTGGGAATTGCACAGTAAAGATCCCGTCATCAACTTACATTTGCTCGGTGATCGGAACTTCGCCATCTCCACAATCGCGATGTTCCTGCTGGGCGTCGTGCTCTACGGCACCACCGTCTTGCTCCCGATCTTCTTGCAGACACTTCTCGGCTACAACGCCACTCTCAGCGGACTTGTCCTGTCTCCCGGCGGCGTCGCCGTTCTTGTCATGATGCCCGTCGTCGGCTTTTTGGTCGGCAAAGTTCAAGCCCGTTGGCTTGTCATCGTCGGGGTCATCGTGATTTCTGTTTCGCTCTTTCACATGGCGGAATTCAATCTCACCGTGGATTTCAACACCGCCATGTGGGCGCGCATTTATCAGAGCCTCGGCATGGCGTTTCTCTTCGTGCCCATCAACACCATGGCGTTTGCCACGATCTCGAAAGAAAAAACCAACAACGCCACCGGCATCATCAATCTCGCGCGCAACATCGGCGGCAGCGTGGGCATTTCCATGGTCGCCACGCTTCTCGCGCGCGGCGAGCAGATTCATCAGGCCTACCTCACCGCCCGCGTGAATCCAGCAAATCCGGCCTACCAAAGCATGTTGCACGGTCTCACCGGTGCGTTCGTCGCGGGCGGCAATAGCACCGCGGGCGCGGCAGTGCAGGCCCAGGCCATGATTTACGGCCTCGTCCAGCGCCAGGCGGCCATGCTCGCCTTTGTGGACGATTTTCGTCTACTCGGTGTGGGCATGCTCATCATCATCCCATTTTTGTTTTTGTTGAAGAAGTCGGCGCCGCAAAAGGGGCCCATCAGCATGCACTAAGAATATTTGTTCGACTTGTGCGTCTTACGAGTAGGCACCATTCAGGGGGAAGGACATTATGGCAACTCTCGCTCAACCGCTGGGAACACTGCAAGCACCGACTCTTCAGGAAGAAAATAGTCTCATCCGCCGCGCGCTTCGAGGAGACGCCTCCGCGTTTGAAGCGCTCTGCGTCAAGCACAGCCGTGCGTTGTTTCAAACCGCGCTCCGCGTGCTCGGCAACGTGGAAGATGCCGAAGACGCCTTGCAGGAAGGCTTTCTCGCCGCCTATCGCAACTTAAAAAGGTTCGAGGGCCGCTCGCGGTTTTCCACCTGGCTTACGCGAATCGTCATCAACGCATCGCTCATGCGCAGGCGCAGCCAGCGTTCGCGCCCCGCGGTTTCCTTTGAGCAGTGGTCAACCGACGAAAGCCCGCTTCCCGCCGAAGAGCGTTTCGCGGCCCCCGATCCCAGCCCGGAACAGATCCACGCCGGCCGCGAGCTCCGCGATCTCATCAACGAAAGCCTCTCTGAACTTTCACCACTGCTTCGCGACGCGTTCATTCTCCGCGAAGCCCAGGGCCTCAGCACTTCCGAAGCGGCTCGCGCTCTCGGCGTTTCCGAAAACACGTTGAAAGCCAGATTGTGGCGCGCGCGCCAGCAACTCGCCGCGCGTCTCGCTCCGCTTCTTCGGCCCGGCCAGAAATCGGCTCCGGGTCTCACGCTTGCACCCGATCCAGCCGGTTCCTGAATCAACCCGCCGCGCCGCATCGTAGAATAGATTCGAGGTGGCACATGGAAATTGGATTCGTCGGCCTCGGCCACATGGGCTCTGCTATGGCGAAGAATCTTCTCGAAGCGGGCCACACTGTCACGATTTGGAATCGCACCGCATCACGCGCGTCTGCCCTGGAATTTTTGGGCGCGCGCGTTGCAGCCACGCCCGCTGAAGCCGCCCGCTCCGGCATCGTCATCACCATGCTCGCGGACGATACCGCGCTCGCATCCGTCGTGCTTGCCGAGGAAGGAATTCTGCGGGCTCTGCCTCCCCAAGGTCTGCACATCGGCATGAGCACCATCAGTGTCGCTCTCTCTCAAAAACTTGCCACCGCCCACCAAACCGCCGGTCAGTGTTACGTTTCCGCTCCGGTTTTTGGCCGGCCCGAAGCTGCCGCTGCGCGCAAGATTTTCATCGTCGCCGCCGGCGCCGCGTCGGATATGGAGCGCTGCCAACCGATACTGGCCGCTCTCGGCCAGCGCACTTTTATCGTCGGTTCGGAGCCGTACACCGCCAATCTCGTCAAGCTCATCGGCAATTTTCTCATCGCGTCTGTCATCGAAACCTATGGCGAAGCCTTCGCGCTCGCCAGAAAATCCGGTCTCGCACCCGATACACTTCTTGCCATCCTCTCGGCCGCGCTTTTTCCCTCTCCCGTGAATCAAAATTATGGCTCGCTGATTGTCGACCAACGCTATGACCCCGCGCGCTTCGCCGCACCGCTCGGCATGAAGGATTTGCGCCTGTTGCTCGAGGCCGCGGGTGCGGCCGGAGTTCCGCTTCCTGTGGCAAGCCTTGTGTATGACCGCTTTCAGATCGCCATGGACCGCGGCTACGCCGAAAAAGATTGGGCCATCATCGCGCAGGTGGCCGCGGAAGACGCGGGTTTGTCGTGAATTTCACGACCGCTCAGCACATTTCATTTTGTTGAGGTGAAGATCCATGTCCGCGCAATCATCTGATGCCATTTCCATTCCCCGTCGCAAGCTGGGCCGCGCGGGGCTTGAAGTCTCCGCGCCCGGCCTCGGCTGCATGGGCATGTCCGAATTTTATGGCCGGCGCGACGACGCCGAATCCATCGCCACCATCGATCTCGGCATGAATTTTCTCGATGCCGCCAATGTCTACGGCCGCGGCACGAAATCCTCGTCGGCCAGACATCGCCCCCATCGCCGGGAACAAGCATCGCAAATACTTGGAAGAAAATGTGGGCGCGCTGAAGGTCACTCTCACGCCCGCGGATTTGGCGGCCATTAACCGAGTCGCGCCGCAGGGCGCCGCTTCCGGCGCCCGTTACCCGGCTCACATGATGGCTCGCGTCGGCCGCTGATCTTACCGCTTCAGCGCTATGCCTTCTTGATCAACCGCACGATGAACAACAGAATCAGCGCCCCGATCAGTGCCACAATCAACGTCCCGATCAGTCCGCCGCCGGGCCAGATTCCCATCAGCCCAAACACCCAACCGCCGACGTAGGCCCCCACAATGCCCAGCAGCAAATCCACGATTAATCCAAATCCCTTTCCTCGCATGATCTTTCCAGCAAGGAACCCGGCCAAAATCCCGATGATGATGATCCACAACAAACTCATTCCCGCAGGCATCGGTCGTACCTCCTCGTGATGTGGAATCCGTAGGACTGCCCCAGCGGCGCGAGCCTATCACACAATTTCGGGTATCGGTTACCGTGGACCAGGCGCTGGCGGTGGCCGGGCTTGCGGCGGCCGGATTATGCCGCCAAAAAGTAAAGGCGGCCAGCATCGCTGACCGCCTCCTTCTTACAATTGCGGAATAGCTTTTAGTATCGCTCGAGCTTACGCCCGAGACGTCGCTTTCTTCGCGCGCTTCTTCAATTTAATGGGTTTCTTTGGCGTCTCGCCCAGAATTTCTGCCGTCATTATGCTGGTGACAAACTTCTTCGAACCATGCGATTCGAATTGAATCGTGGTTCTTTCCGAATCCGCCTCGGTCACAATCCCCAGACCGTACATCGTGTGGCGGATGTACTGCCCTTCAGGCAACACTTGCATGACTTCCTCCTCGTATGAACCCGTACCGATCAAAATTAACGACACACTCAGTTACATCGCTCGGTGCGGCGCGATAACCGGTGAAAGTTTTAGGAAACAGCAGTTACGTTTTCGGCTTGGAGCCCTTTCGGACCCTGCTTGACCTCGAACTCCACCGCTTGCCCCTCATTCAGCGTCTTGTACCCCTCGCTCTGAATGGCGGAGAAATGCACGAACACATCCTCGCCGGACTGGCGCTGGATAAAGCCAAAACCCTTGGCGGCGTTAAACCACTTTACTGTTCCACGTTCTTTCACTGCCGTTTCTCACTTTCGATGTTGATTTGCGTCGCGCCCTTGCTCGTTTCCCTCCGGAGACGCATTTCCAAGACAAAACATGCTGCAACGAAACGGGTCCTGCAACTCATGTCGTATCTCGGAATTCAAGGCGAGGCGCAACAAAGCAAATTCATTTTACCATAAATGCTTCAATATTCTATAACATTTCGAGGGCCAAGCTGAGGCTGTCGCTTGCTGTAAGCTATTACAAATAAGGTGTTTACCGCCGACGATAGAGCGAGGGTCTCCGGCGATTGTGTCGACAGGATCTGCGAAGCTTTGCTGCGTCAACCCGGCCCATTCGGCCTGCTTAAAGCGGTGTTCCCCGCGCTGAATTTGTACTAGGACTCCGGTTTGCTTTCGGCAAAAGTACCTTAGAACCTTCCTGCTAGCAGTTTTAGCCCGCTAGCCCATAGCGGCAGAATACCCTGGGGGCTAACATTCACTCACGTTACGCAACGCATCAAGCGCGGCGTACTGAGGAGAGTGTGATGCTACTAGCTCTGGCGATCCTGCTTACTGCCCCCGCAGCAGCTTCACCAGCACCAGCAGTGTCTTTGCCGATTCAGCGTGAAAGTGCTTCGTTCGCAATTTTGACGCCCGCGCCCGTGCACACCCCGGTCCCCGACGGCGATTCCAAGTCGGAATCTCCAAAGCCAGACTCAAATGGCCGCGCGAAGGACGGCGGCTCCAAGACTTCTTCCACTCCGTCGTCTTCCAGTCAGCCGGTTTTCGCAACGGCCGTATCCTATGAACCCGGCCAGACGGAACTCACGCCTGTCACCGCGGACAATGATCCTGCTCCGCTTTCTTTGCCGGAAGGATTTGTGTCCGCTGCCCCCATCGTTCTGCAGGGTCCGCAGAAGCCGGCCGAGCCACTCGGATTCGGCACGCCGACCAAGACCTGGCTCATCCTGAGCGTCGCGTCGCATGGCGCCGCAACGTTTGACGCGTGGTCCACGCGCCGCAACATTGAAGAGGGCATGACGGAAAACAATCCTCTTCTTCGCCCCTTCGCCAATTCTGCCGCGATCTACGCCGCCACGCAGGTCATGCCGGTTGCGTTTGATTTCCTCAGCAAGGCGATGCTGCACAGCTCGCATCCTTGGGTGCGCAAGGTCTGGTGGGTGCCGCAGGCAGGCAGCACCGCTGCTTCGCTCGTCGCGGGCGCGCACAATATGTACATTCACTAAAAAGTTTGCCCATCAGCCCTCAAGACGGCTCCTCTCATTACGGAGGAGCCGTCTTGCTTTATCTGTGCACATGGACAGCGCGCGGGTAGGAATGCCGCTGTTGATTTCGCCGTTGCACTTGTAGCCCGCGGGCGATTCGTCAGCCCCGGGGCTTTCCGGATAATTTGTCGTGAACAAAGCAACGAGCAAAGGTTCTTCCGGTTGTCAGCATTGTCTCGCGCCGAGTGATCGGAAATCCCCGCCCTGCAAGCCGGGGCAGGCTACAAGTCCAGCCCCCCTTGCATTCCCCACACCCCTGCGCTACTGTCCGCGCCGACGAGGCTTCCATCCCCGCTGCACCTGAAAATCCGCCGCCCTCCCCGGCGCCGCCCGCGCCGGCCACTTCAACCGGTCCGGCAGGGCCCGCGCGTATCGTTTCGCTGGACGTTTTCCGCGGCATGACCATTGCCGCCATGATCCTCGTCAATGACCCCGGCACCTGGGCCGCTGTCTATTGGCCGCTCGATCACGCCGAATGGAACGGCTGGACTCCCACCGATCTGGTTTTCCCGTTTTTTCTTTTCATTGTCGGCGTCAGCATGGTTCTGAGCTTCGCCTCACGCCTGCGCCGCGGCGATCCGCGCGGAAAATTGGCGCTGCACGTCGTTCTTCGCAGCCTTGCGATTTTCGCTACGGGGTTCTTTCTAAATCTGCTGCCGCATTTTCACTTCACCACCGTGCGCATCCCCGGCGTTTTGCAGCGCATAGGCGTGTGCTACCTGATTGCGGGACTGTTCGTCCTGCTGACGGCGCGCCGCGCAGACTCCGGCGGCTTCACCGTGAACGTTCCCGCCGTCGTGGCTGCACTCATCGCTGTTCTTGCTGGTTATTGGCTGCTGATGCGCTTTGTTCCCGTGCCCGGCTTCGGCGCGGGCAACCTCAGCATGGAAGGCAATCTCGCAGCGTGGCTCGATCGCCGCCTGCTCAGCGGCCACATGTGGTCAGAGCTGCACCAGGTCCGTGATCCCGAAGGCATTCTCAGCACTATTCCCGCAATCGGCACCGCGCTCTGGGGAGCGCTGGTCGGCGAATGGATTCGCGCCCCGCGCCCACAATCACAAATGCTCAAATGGCTCGCCATCGCCGGCGTCGCCGCGCTCGCCGTCGGCCGCGCGCTGCATCCCATTTTTCCCATCAACAAAAATCTTTGGACCAGCACGTTCGTCCTTTTCACTTCCGGCTTTGCCATGATTGTTTTCGCGCTTTGCTACTGGCTGGTGGACGTGAAGGGCTGGCGCCGCTGGGCCATGCCGTGGATCGCCTTCGGTACCAATGCCATCACCGCCTACGTCATCGCGGACCTGCTTGCCATCGCCAGCATTGATTTCCGCTTTCAATTCGGCGCGCACCGCACCACGCTGCATGGCTTCATCTATTCCCATTTCTTCGCCACCATCGCCCAGCCCTACAACGCCTCTTTGCTCTTCGCGATCTTTTTCGTCCTGGTCTGCTTCATTCCCATTCTTTTCCTTTACCGCCGCCGGATTTTCATCCGGCTCTAGCTTGATCCCCGCAGAAAACATGATTGACACCACCTCACTCCCGCGCAGATATTCATACTTGGCCGGCCATGGACGAAAACCCAAGTGAATGTACCCGCCGTTCGCTCCTGAAAACTCTTGGCATTGGAGCAGGCGCGCTGATCTTCGGGAATTTTCTCGATCAAACCGCCTCGGCGCAGCAAGCCCCCGCAAAACGCGTCCCAACTTTCACCGGGCCCGCCGCAAATCCCTACTGGAATTCCGTCGGCGAAATGGCCACCTATCCGCAAAAAGTTCCCCTCGTGCTTCTCACCGACCGGCCCGTGCAGCTGGAAACTCCGCGCGCGTATTTTGCGAACGCCATCACGCCCAACGACGCATTTTTCGTCCGCTGGCACCTGGAAGGCATTCCCAACCAAGTGGATCTTTCCACCTGGCGGCTGCGCGTCGACGGCAAGGTGAATAAGCCGCTGCAACTTTCCTTCGCGGACCTCGTGAACAAATTCAGGCCCGTCGAATACGCGGCCGTGAATCAATGCTCCGGCAACAGCCGCTCTCGTTTTCAGCCGCGCGTGCCCGGAGGACAGTGGGGCAACGGAGCGATGGGCTGCGCTCGCTGGACCGGCGCGCGCTTCCGCGAAATCTTGGACATGGCCGGAATGAAGTCCGGCTCTGTGCAGGTGCAACTGGAAGGATTGGAGCGCGGCAAAGGCCCGGACGGAATGCCGTCCAATGAATACAAAAAATCGCTCGACCTGAATAATCCTGTATTCGACGAATGTATCGTCGCCTACGCGATGAACGGCGAACCGCTGCCGATGCTCAATGGTTTTCCCGTTCGCTTGATCGTTCCCGGATTTTTCGCCACCTACTGGGTGAAATGCCTCACAAATGTTCGCGTGCTCGATAAACCCGACGACAATTTTTGGATGGCGACCGCATATAAGGTTCCCGATACGCCGCGCGGGAGCACAACGCCGGATGACGTGAAGGCCGGCACGGTGAAAATGCTGCCCATCAATCGCATGCCGGTGCGGTCATTCATCGCCACGCCGGACGGTTCCACGAAAATTCCCGCCGCGATGCCCGTCACGGTTCGCGGCGTCGCTTTCAGCGGCTACGGCAAAATCGTGAAAGTGGAATTTTCCGATTCCGCTCGCGGCGCCTGGCGCGAAGCCAAGCTTGGCGAAGATCTGGGCCCGTGGGCGTTTCGCGCGTGGGAAATTTCCTGGACGCCCGCGCGCCCCGGAAAATATTCCATCGCCGTTCGCGCGACGGACGAGAAAGGCAACGTCCAGCCGGAAGAAGGTGTGTGGAATCCCGGTGGCTATCTGTGGAACAAAATCGAGCGCGAAGAAATTGTCGTCGGGGCCTCCGCATGATGCGCTCGCTGCGCAATCGTCGCAAGATTTTCGCGCTCGCCACCGGGGCGGCGATTCTTGCCGCTGGAGCGATCTACGCCGATCTGCAAATCGGCTACTACTCCGCCGGAAATTTGGGAGGCATCGCGCAGCCGGCGCCGCCGACTTTGCAAGCGAATGACGCCTACATCGTCGCCGCCTATCCGCGTTACCCCCTCACTCTCGCCAGCGGCGAAGGTGAACAGGACGCCGCCGCGTACTGCAACACCTGCCATTCGCCGAATTACATCACCATGCAGCCGCCTCTTCCTGCCGCCACCTGGGAAGCCGAAGTCACCAAGATGGAAAAAACCTACGGCGCGCAATTTCCCACCGATGTTCACGCCCGCATCGTTTCTTATTTGCAGGCGCATTACACGCCGCAAACGCGCAAAGCGCGATAAATCCGGGATTTGATCCGTCAGCGCTTCGCCGCGGCAACCCCACATTCATCTGCCCGTAACAATTTCCCCGGAAAATGACGCCATCGGACTTGACCGTGCTAGCGGCGCGCAAGTAACCTCCTTTTCCATAGTGACCAGGGCGCCGCGCAATCACGCCGCAGTCCGCAACAACATGACCCGCATACTGATCATTGAAGACGACAAAGATATCGTAGAACTGGTGCGTTACAACCTGGCCCACGAAGGATTTCAGGTCACGGCAATGAGCGACGGCGCTTCCGGTCTTGCACAAGTGAAAAAATCCGCGCCGGATGTTTTGCTGCTCGACCTCATGCTGCCAAAGCTCAATGGCCTTGAGATTTGCAAGGAAATCCGTCGCGACGTTTCGCTGAACCGCCTCCCCATCCTCATGCTCACCGCGCGCGGCGAAGAAGCCGATCGCGTCGTCGGCCTGGAAATGGGCGCGGACGACTATGTCACCAAGCCCTTCAGCCCGCGCGAACTCGTTGCTCGCGTCAAGGCGCTCCTGCGCCGCGCCACGCCTCCGGGAGAAGTCGAGCGCACCGTCGAGGCCGGCACGCTCGCGATTGATCCATCGTCCTATCGAGTCACGCGCGCCGGAAAAGCCGTCACGCTCAGCACTCTGGAATTTCGCCTGCTGCATTACCTCGCTTCCCGGCCGAACAAGGTTTTCACGCGCGATCATTTGCTGGACGCCGTCTGGGGCGCGGACCGCTTCGTCACGCCGCGTAGCGTGGACGTCTATATCCGCCGCCTGCGCGAAAAAGTGGAAGCCGATCCCGAGCGCCCCTCTTACTTGAAAACCGTCCGCGGCGCGGGCTATCTTTTCGAACTGGAAGCAGATGCGTCCCGCGCGGGGCGCGCGAGCCGTGCGAGCTAGTTTCATCTTGCAGTGGTTGTTGGCGCTGGTTGGTCTGGCGCTCGCTGTGATTCTCGCGGTTGAATTGGCCGCCGATGGCGCGCCGCGCCGCGAATACGTCTGGCTGTTCGGCACCATCGCCGCTCTTTTTCTTTCCGTCATCGTCGGTGTCCTTTTCTCCCAGTCCTTCAGCCGACGCATCCGCCGCCTTGAAAAATTTTCCCGTCGCGTCGCCGCCGGGGATTTCCGCGCCCTCCCGCCCGATCTATACAATGACGAACTCGCCGCGCTGGCCCGCGCGATGAACGAAACCGCCGCGCGCCTCGCGCAAACCATTCGTTCGCTCACCGATGAACACAGCCGCACCGGCGCGATTCTGGAAAGCATGGCCGAAGGCGTCGCCGTCGTCGGAGTCGATGAGCGCGTCGCGTTTTCCAACGCCGCCTTTGCGCAAATCATCGGTTGGACGCCCGGCGCGCCGTCAGGCAACGCAGCCTCTTCCGGCGAAGCCTCGCCCGCCGCGCGCCCCGGTCGCGGCCGCATGCTCGTCGAGCTCGTCCGCCAAAGCGAATTGCTCGGCGTCGTGAAGCGCGCGCTCGCCGAACGCCAGCGCGTCGAAAGCGAAGTCACCGTCGGCACGCTCCGCCCGCGCACTTTCGCCGTCACTGCCGCGCCCGTTCGCGGAAACGAGCCCAGCGGCGATCCCATCGGCGCCGTCCTCGTCCTGCATGACATCAGCGAGCTTCGCCGCCTCGAACGCGTACGCCAGGATTTCGTCGCCAACGTTTCGCACGAATTCAAAACTCCGCTCACCGCCATTCGCGGCTTCGCGGAAACTCTTCTCGCTGGAGCTCTTGACGACGCCGATCACCGCCGCCGCTTCGTCGAAATCATCCAGCAACATGCCGAACGCCTCACCCGCCTCACCGACGATCTGCTCAGCCTCAGCAAGGTCGAAGCCGGCCAGATGGATCTGGAATTTGACGCCGTGAACGCTGAAGATCTCGTCGCCCTCTGCGTCGGCACCGCGCAGTTCAGCTCGCAAAAAAAGAATCTCACCATTGACGTGAATTGCCCCCGCGATCTGCCTCCGGTTCGCGGCGATTCCGGCCGCCTGCGCGACGCTCTTCAGAATCTTCTCGATAACGCCGTGCAGTACACGCCTCCCGGCGGACACATCCTCGTCAGCGCCGCCGCGCAGAACGGCGAAATGGTTTTCACCGTCGAAGATAACGGCATCGGCATCCCGCAGGCCGAACAGGAGCGCATCTTCGAGCGCTTTTATCGCGTGGACGAAGGCCGCTCACGCGAAGTTGGGGGTACCGGCCTCGGCCTCAGCATCGCGCGCCACATTGTGGAAGCGCATGGCGGCCGCATCTGGGTGGAAAGCACCGTCGGCCAGGGCTCGCGCTTTCATTTTTCCGCGCCCGTCGTCAAATAGCGCTGCGAAATCCGCGTTACACACCCGCCCGGCGTCCCGCTTTCCACAGGTCTTATCTCTTCGCGCAAATCCTTTCCGGCAATTCACAATCCTGTCATGCGCGCGTAACCCGTCTCTCTCACTCTGTACACGCGAGGGTGCTGTCCAGATCAGGAGGCGTTATGGCAAGTCCGGCAATGAGTCCGGTGCTGGCATTTCAGGAGGTTCTGGTGAACGAACTGCTGGCGATGGCCCGCACAGTCGAAGGTACCGTCAATAAATCGCTCGACGCGCTGCTCGATATCTACGATCCACAGTCCAGCCAGCTCGCCAGCGAGATCATGATCCTCGAACCGCGCATCAATGAAATGGAAATGCTCATGGACGAGCGCGCCGTCAAGATCCTGCGCGCCGGAAAACTTCCCGAACAGGAAGTCCGCCTCACCGTCGCCACTTTGAAAATCACAAATGATCTCGAGCGCATGGCCGATCTCGCCGTGAACATCGCCGAGCGCATCATTTCTCTGCAGCAGATGCCGCCCGCCGCGCCGCCCGAACAGTTGCCCTCCATGATCACCGCCGTGCACACCATGGTCGGCAAAAGTTTTGGCGCCCTCTATTTCCGCAACGTTGGCCTCGCCGGTGAAGTCCTGGAATCGGACGATATCGTGGATCGTTACCGTGACCAGATTTTCGAGCACCTGCTCTCGAACATGATCGAGCGCCCCGCGAACGTTCCCACAGGCATGCAATTCATCCTCGCCGCGCGCTATCTCGAGCGGCTCGCCGATCACGCCACCAACATCGCCGAAGATACGATCTTCTGGCTGCGTGGACTCGATGTGCGCCACGGTCGCGGGCTGGCCGTCGCCGAATCGCCGCGCGCCGTTACGCGGAATTCATAATCGGTTGACGAGGCGTTGAAGTTCCGCGTGTAGCGTAAATGCGTTGAGAAGCGGTCTCGGTCATGGCTTCTCCGCCTGAGGACCTCCAAAGCTTCAGGTTGTTTCCTGCCTAAAGGCCGGCGTTCCCCTGGCGCCGGCCTTCTCATTTTCAGTGGCGCAGGCATTCCTGCCTGCGGCTTCTCCCATGCTACGATTTCCCCACTATGAAAACCGTTCTCCTTCTCATCTGCTCCAACATTTTCATGACCATCGCCTGGTACGGCCATCTGAAATACCGCAAAGCGCCGCTCTTCGCCGCCATCGTCGTCAGTTGGCTGATTGCCTTCGCCGAATACTGCTTTCAGGTGCCTGCGAACCGCATCGGCTACGGCGAATTCACCGGATTCCAGCTCAAGGTGATCCAGGAGGTCATCACACTTTGCGTGTTTGTCGTCTTCGCGTGGCTCTATCTCGGCGAGCGCGTGAAATGGAATCACGGCGTGTCGTTTCTGTTTCTCATCGGCGCCGTCACCTTCGCCTTCTGGGGCCGGCTGTAACTTTGCACTCGTTCGTCTGGAGTGCGGCGGCCGTTGGGTGACGCACCCTTTGCCGTTCAAGGGTGCGTGTTTTGATTCGGGCGGGTGGCCCACGCATTTCAGTAGCGCAGGCATTCCTGCCTGCGGTTTCTTCGATCCTGCCACACAACGTTCGAATTCAAATCTGAGCTGCTATGCACTTCTATGCTTTCTCCTCTAAAATATTTTTTCATTTCGAATAACAATTCCTCTTGACAATTTTTTCACTTCAGCAAAAATGTCTTCAGCCTCAGTTTGGCGCCGCAGTCGGATCGCTTCGCACGCGGAAGTTTCCTCGATGTGGATGTAGTGGATGTAAATCATCAGGCTCCTTGAAACGTAGCTCTTGATTCTTAGCAGTTGAACTGGATCATCGTGCCATCCGCCGCATAACCACCGAAGGCTCATGAACTTACGCGACCCCGGCCACTTAAGTCCTTTATCGGTAATAACTTACAGAAACACCCCAGGGGAGGGGTCGCGAGGCCGGTAAAAATCAGCAGCGCAAGAAGGAGAAATCACTAATGTCACGCACATCAGAAACTCTACCCGGCCAGCCGGATGAAGAAACGCCAGCCGCCGATCCATTCGCCGAATTGGAGCGCTGCCGCCACACCACTGCGCACGGAAAACGCTGCGGAAATCTCATCACCAATTCCGCTCTCGGGCTTTGCTTCTATCACGAACGCCGCGTGAACGAACGCAATGCCTCCCACTCCCGCGCCGTTTCCGAAGAACTTCTCGGCGGGGGAAATGGAGAATTCAAATCGCGCGGCGAAGTCCAACTCGTTCTCGCCAAACTCTTCCTCCTCGTTTCAACCGGAAGAATTTCGCGCGAGCAAGCCACGTTGCTCGCTTACATCGCTAGCCTCGTCCTGCAAACCATTCCTCACATCCCGGCCGCAAACGAGGACGACCTCGCAAATCCCGTGCGCCTCATTTTTGATGGACCTTCGCTACAGAACGAAGAAACCGGCCAGGACGATTCCGAGCGCAAGTAAGTGACCACATACAGATAAACGTATATTGCCCAATTTTGGTGCATATCGAAAAAATAGCCCATCCAGCCTATAGCGCCAACACGGCATCTAAGTGAACATAGGCAGCATTCCAGGAGGGTGTTATGAGAGCAGTTTCAAAGTTGATGATGGCCGCCGGTGCTGTGGCACTATGCGCGGCTCCGGCGTTTCTTGCTTCCGCCGCGCCGGCGACCAATAAAGCTCCGGTGGCGAAGCCGCAGAGCGGACCGATTGATCTTGCCGTGGTGATCGACAATTCGATTACGCAGCACGCCGACGTTCAGTTGAAGCAGGTGGGCGATTTTCTGCAAACCATGCCGCAGGGAACTCACGTTGCCGTGATTTATGCCGATTACGGAGGTGTGCAATACGCGCAGGAATTCACCACTGATCTCGCGCAAGCCGCGAAATCCATTCGCATTCCGTCAGGATTCCCGAACACCGCGAATGGACTTTACGATTCGCTTTCCACTGTGATGAAAAAGTGGCCCACGGATGGAAACCGTCGCGTGGTTTTGCTCGTCAGCAGCGGGATTGATACGGACAACGGGCTTTCCAATACGCAGCCTGACCTGAACATGGTGTTCCAGCATGCGATGAGCGAGGCCCAAAAGGACGGCGTGACGGTGTATGCGATTTACGCCTCCGGCGCTGGACCGGCTTTGCAGAATCGCGAGCTGATCCTCAATGGCCAGGGATGTCTTTCGCAGTTGGCGGATGTGACCGGCGGAAAGGCGTTTTTTGAAGGTATGGAAACGCCCGTCTCGTTCACGCCGTATCTCGCGACCATCTCAAGGTCGCTCGGCGTGATGCACTGAAGAATCAGCCGCCGTCCCGATTGGTGATGGCGTTTTGAGAAAGATGGTGCGGCAAGTCTGGATTTCGGCTCGCTCAAGTGAAAGAATTGTTTTCTGGGGCGTATCCGAAGATGATTCAGCCTTGCCGCACAAGTGGATGTAAGACGGCTGTCCCTCCAAGGTTGGAATCGGAGGGCTACTGCCTTTTGCATTTCACGTTGCGGCTCGAGCAGGTCTGCGGCGATTTGCGGCGGGAAACCGTCGCCGGCCATTCGACGGCCGAGCGCAACGGAGAAATCGTCCGGTTCATCAGCGAGCAAGGTGAATTGCTCGCCCGCGTTTCCACCAGCGGCCTGCATTTGCCTGATGATTTAAAGACTCGCGTGCTCAGCACATTTCTGACGCTGATGAATCTCCGCGAAAGTTTGGATCGCGCCGCGTTGCGAATGCAGCCCAGCCGGACGGCCGTCCGCCAGCCCTGATTCGCTCCCCTCAAGGATTTCCTGATTTGGATTCCGGAGAAAATTAAGAACCGAGGAAGCGCGCGTAAAGCGATCGCGCAACGGCCGCATCGCGCGTGCCTTTCACGATCGCGCGGCCGTCCGCGAATACCGTGATTTCGTGCGGCGCAACTCGGAACCGCAGCAGGAAATCATTCTGCCGCACTTCGCTCGCGACCGCGTTCAAACGCCGCGCCATCACAGCGAGATCGAGTTTGCGGTTGCGCTCGTGGATCTGCACCGAATCGCGGCCGCACATCGTCACATGCGGTTGCGCTTTGCCTTCCAGATGGCGGAATTCGCGCCGCGCGCAGACGCGGCAATCGGGATTGCGCTTGACGCGCACCGATTGGTATTTCCCGCTCCACACATCCATGCTCACAAGCCGCGCATCGTCGCTGTGTGATGCATCGCGCGGTTCGACGATCAGCTTCATCGCTTCCGCGGCTTCGATGGACGCGATCACTCCCGCGGCCGCGGCAAGAACTCCCACTGTGTCACAGGTTTCCTCCGCATGCGCCGCGCCGGAATGTTCCGCCTCACTCCGCGCTTCCATCGCGCACGCAAGACACGCGGTTTCGCCCGGGCGAATCGTCATCGTCACGCCATAACTTCCCACAACCGCCGCATAAATCCACGGAACACCGAGTTTCACCGCGGCATCGTTCAGCAGGAAACGCGTCTCGAAGTTGTCCGTCCCATCGAGAATCACATCGTGGCCGCGCAGTAGCTCTTCGGCGTTGCCGGAATTCACATCCGCGACGATGCCTTCGATGGCGACGTCACTATTGATGGTTCGCAGCCGCCGCTCGGCTGCGACCGCTTTCGGCAGCGCGTCGCGCGCGTCCGATTCGTCGAACAGCGTCTGCCGCTGCAGGTTGGAGGGTTCCACGAAGTCGCGGTCAATGATGCGCAATCGTCCGATTCCCGCGCGCGCCAGCAGATTTGCCACGGCAGTCCCGAGCGCACCGCAGCCGACCAGCACGACGCGCGACGCGCGCAGGCGGCGCTGGCCTTCTTCGCCGATGCCGGCAAAGAGGATCTGGCGTGAGTAGCGTTCCGCGAGGTTTGCGTCCATCGGTTCGGCTTCCGCGTCGCGCGTGTTGCATACACCGCATCTCCGCGCCGCGGCCAGTGTTTATCATAATAGCCCTGTTCAGCACGGAATATGGAATCGCGCATCTAACGGAAAGTCGAAGGGCGAAGCACGAATGTGTGCCGGCGGGAACGATTTCCTCAGTATCCATGAGGGAACCAGCGCTTTGCGGCGCGCGCGGAGGCGATGGAACGCTGTGCTAACCTTGCTCGAACTACCTGATGAGTTTTAGTCGACCCTTCACGACCGGCATCGCGGCTATGGTGATCAGCGCAATCTCGTTTACCGGCGCCGCCGCGAACGCACAAACCACCGGCATACAATCGCAACCAGGCGCACAGGATGCATCGGCCCAGCAAGTTGCGGCAATGGAAGGCAAGAACGTCGCAGAGGTGCGGGTGATGGATGGCGAATCCGGCGCCGAGATACACCGCATTTCCGTCGTTCTGCCGCTAGCCGCCGGGCATCCCTACAGCTCCGATGCCGTCGCCAATAGTGTTCGCGCGCTCTATGCCTCCGGGGACTACGCCAACCTGACTGCGGAAGCGACCGACACGGCAAACGGTGTGCGCGTGGACTTCATCGCGCAGCGGAACTACTTCATCGGCGTCGTGCGCATCGAGGGCTGGGTCGCACCGCCCAATGAATCCGCGGCGTTTGCGGCGCTAGGGCTGGTAGTCGGCGTGCCTTTCCACGAGCGTGACATTGATGATGCGGTCGCGCGGCTGAAGGACACCATGGCGCAGGACGGGCTTTATCAGCCGCAGATCACCATCGAACATTCCGGCGACCAACTGACGCGGAGAATGAACATCACGGTTCACGTGACTCCCGGGGCGCGCGCGCGGATCGGCGAAATCACGGTGCAGAACAAGACGCCGTATCCGGATGCGTTGCTCGTCGCGCGGACAAAGTTGAAGCGGAATGAAGTGTTCGATTCGATCAAGTTGGAACACGCTGACAAACGTTTACGGGATTTCATGGTCAAGAACGACTATCTGGGTTCGCGTGCGAGATTGCGCCGGGGAGACTACGACCCGAAGACCAACCACCTTCCGCTGATTCTGGACGCATTCACGGGACTGCGAGTGCGAGTGGAAGTGACGGGCGCAAAGATTCCAGAGAGAGAAGTGAAGAAACGCGTTCCGGTGTTTGAAGAAGGCGCGGTGGATCCGGATTTGCTTGCCGAAGGGCAACGCTCCCTGCGGGATTATCTGCAACGCAAAGGATATTTTGAAGCGCAGGTGAATTACAAAGTCACTGAAGTACCACCGGACGAGAAAAATGCGGGGGCCGGCGAGCAGGTGATCACCTATCACGTCGATCGCGGCCCGCAGCAACAGTTCGTCGGCATGAGCTTTGATGGCCACCGATATTTCGACGACGCCGAATTGCGGAGCCAGCTCAACATCCAGCCCAGAGCCTTCGGAACACCGGGCCGGTTCAGCCAGCAATTGCTGGATGACGACACGAACGCGCTGCGCCAGCTGTATCAATCGAATGGTTTCCTGCAGGCGCGCGTGACGAGCGAAATTGAGCCGGATCACGGCGGCAAGAAAAATGATTTGTTCGTTCACTTCCACGTGCGAGAAGGCCCGCAAACACTTGTGGGCAAGCTGACCATCGAAGGAAAACTTTCCGTCAGCCAGCAAGAGCTGCTGGCGCTGACGGGTTCAACGGCAGGCGAGCCATATTCGGACTTTAACGTGGCGACGGACCGGGACAATATTCTGGCGCTTTATTACAACAGGGGATTTCCGCAGGCGCAGTTCACGGCCGCCGTGGTGGATTTGCCGTCCGCGCCCGCCACGAATGAAAAAAGCCAACCGAGCGGCGCGCATCCGCGAGTGAGCCTGACCTATTCGATTGTGGAAGGCGAACAAGTGCATGTGACGGATGTTCTGATTGGCGGATACCAGAAAACCCATCCGGGAATCATCGAGAAAGAGATACAAGTGAAAAAGGATCAGCCGCTGCGCGAAAGCGATGTGATTGAAACCCAGCGGCGACTGTACGGTTTGGGGATTTTCGACCGCGTAACGGTCGCGCCTCAAAATCCGGACGGGACGGATCCGAACAAGATTGTGGATCTGATTGTGGAAGAAGCGAAGCGCTATACGATGGCGTACGGCGTGGGAATCGAAGCCGAGCCGACCGGCGGATCGGGGCCGGCTTCGAGCAATGAAGAATTCAGTCCGCGGGGAATTTTCGAGATTTCCAAAGCGAATCTGACGGGTCGAGCGGACACACTGACGTTTAGGGCGCGGGCGAGCACGCTGCAGGGCCGCGCGCTGCTGAGCTACACGCAGCCGCACTATTTCGCGAAACCGAGTTTGACATTTCAGGTGAATGTGTTCGCGGATAAATCCAGGGACGTAACAACTTTTACCGCGACGCGATATGAAGGCAGCGTGGATCTGACGCAAAAACTTAGTCTGGCGACGTCACTGGTGTACAGCTATTCGTACCGCAAAGTTCTGGTCGATGCGGCGACACTGAAAATCGCGCCGGAGGAGATTCCGCTGTTCAGCCAGCCGACGCTGGTTTCTGAATTCGGCATTTCCTGGATCCGCGAGCATCGCGACAATCCAGCGGATGCGACGCGCGGAAGTTTCAACAGCCTGGATTTTGCGCTGGCAGAAAAGCCGATTGGGTCTTCAGCGAGTTTTACGCGGACGTTTTTTCAAAACTCAACGTATTACCCGATCCACCGGCGAATTGTGATTGCACGCTCGACACGCTTCGGCGTGATGAACGCGCTTGACGGCACTCAGACGGCAGACATCCCGCTGCCGGAGAGATTTTTTGCGGGCGGCGGCGAATCGATTCGCGGCTTTGGATTGAATCAGGCGGGTCCGCGCGATCCGGTGACGGGTTTTCCGGTCGGCGGATTGGCATTGCTGGGGTTCAATCAGGAAATCCGTTTTCCGATGCGGCTTCCGTTCATCGGCACGCGGCTTGGCGGCGCGCTCTTCTACGACGCAGGAAATGTGTTCAACCAACTGAGCGACATCACGCTGCGGTGGGCGCCGACAGCGGCGTCGCAGACATCCGGCGACCTTTCGTATTTTTCGCACACAGTGGGATTTGGATTCCGTTACAACACGCCGATCGGACCGGTGCGCGTGGACCTGGCGTATCAGCTGAATCCGGCCGAGTTCTATATTCCGTGCACGATAGGCTCTATCGGCTGCGGAGTGAACGGTGAGATGCTGACGCGGCTTCCACATTTCCAACTCTTCTTCAATTTGGGAGAAATTTTCTGATGGCGCGCGGAATTGCACACTGGATGACGGCTGTCGCACTCAGCGGCGCGATCTTCTGCGTTGCCGGCGCGATCGGCCGCTCCGTGAGTGCGCAGGTTGTGGTGGATCGAGTTGTGGCGCGAGTGGAAGGAGACATCCTGCTGCTGAGTGAGGTGCGCGAACTCGGGCAATTCCAGCAACTGGCCGATGGGCAATCCGAACCGCAGGCGAAGCGGCTGGATGAATTGATCGACCAGTGGATTATCGAACACGAAGCGCAAGCCGCGCTTTTTTCGCAACCAACCGACGCCGACGTGAACGCGGAGATGCAGCATTTGCAGACGGAATTCGGAGGCGCGGACGCGCTGGAAAAGCGGATGAAGGAAATCGATTTTTCGCCGGACGCGCTGAAGCGTCAGGTCAGGCGGGAAGTTTATTTCGCGCGATACCTGGAATATAAATTCCGGCCGATGGCGCAAGTGGACGCGGCGGCGGAGCAAAAATATTACGACACGGAATTTACAGAGCAGATGAAAGCACGCGGGCAGCAAGCTCCTCCGTTTGACCAGGTGCGAACGAAAATACATGAATTGCTTGTGCAGCAGGAAATTTCGTCGCTGGCGGATGACTGGCTAGCGGAAAGCCGGAAGCGATTGAAGATTGAGGTTTTGCCGGATGCACAATCCGGCGCGGGTGCGACTGGCAAGCAATGAACGAAGCGAAGCCTAAACCGAAACCCAAGAAAAAGCGCGGCTGGCTGCGCCGCTGGACGGGCCGCGGGTTCACGCTCGCCCTGGTGTTGACGCTTACGCTGGTCGTGTTGCTTACGGCGCTGGATCTGGGGCTTTTCGATGGCTGGATGCGAGACGCGGTGGTGCGGCGCATCGAGCAGGTGACGGGCGGGAAGGTTGAGCTGACGCATTTCCATTTCTCGCCGTTTGCGTTGCGCGTCGAACTGATGGGCCTCACGATTCATGGACGTGAACCGGCCGGTGTGCCGCCGCTATTTCACGCGGATATGGTTGCGGCGGCGATCCGTGTCGATTCTTTCTGGCGCAAGAAAATTTCGCTGAATGATTTGCACATCAGCCGGCCGGATGTTGATGTAAGGTTCGGGGCGGATAGCTCATCGAATCTGCCTGCTTTGCGGACTGCGCAGACGAATCCACGGCCATTTCGCGAGCGGATTTTCGAGTTCACGATCCGGCACATCGAAATTGATGACGGAACGATCCTCTACAACAACGTACGAACGCCGCTAACGGCAGCGGGAAACAATTTCGCCCTCGCGCTGGACTGGGGTGTCGCGCACGACGCGCCGTTGTATCTGGGCCAACTTTCCTGGCAGCAGTTCACGTTGACGGCCAAGCATTACATGCCGTTTGCAGTGGACCTTTCGATGCGATTCAGCTTTGCGGCGGACTCATTCCACGTGGCGCAGTGCGTGATCAAACTGCCGCATTCCAGTTTCGACGTGCAGGGAGATGTGGAAAATCTGGCCGCGCCGGCGATCGCCTACAAGTATCGCGGATGGCTGGACCTGGCAGATGTGCGAAACATCTTCAAAAAGCCGAGAGTGCCGGACGGCAACGTGGATTTCTCCGGCGCGGGCACGGCCGCGGGGGGCGTGTGGAAAGGGGACGGACATTACAACGCGCACGATATCCGGCTGCCGTACAAATGGTTTCACAGTGGGGGAATTTCCAGTCGCGGGACGTACATCATCGCGCGCGGAGAATTAAATGTGCCGGATTTTTCAGCGCAGGCGCTGGGCGGCGCGATGCAGGGCCGGGTGAATCTGGTGTTCAACGGGTTGCGGTTTCGAGTGGAATCGCACGCGACGGGAATGAATCTGGCGAGCGTGCTTGACGCTGTGAATAACAAGAATTTTCCCGTCGACACATTCCACTGGCAGAACTCCATGAGTGTGGATGCGATCACGACGTGGACGCGCGATTTCAAACATCTGGAATCCCGCGGCACGTCGGATTGGACGCCGCCCGCTGAAAATTCGCAGATACAACTGGCGCAGGGTGAAATTCCAGCGGCGGCGCATCTGGATTATGACTACGTGATGGACCGCAACAGCGTGACGATGAATTCGAGCGAGATCACTACGCCGGCGAGCCGCTTGACGATGAGCGGAATGCTCGGCGCCGACGATTCAGCGCTTGATGTGGGATTTGAAGCCGCCAACCTTCTCCCGTGGGACGATTTTATCAATGCGTTGCGCGGGCCGAGTTCGACGCCGGTGCGCATTACGGGGCAAGCGAGTTGGCACGGCAAGCTGACCGGACCGCTGACCGGGCCGACGTTTGCGGGGCACACGCGGATTGCCGACGCGGCCTACGGAGCGATGTATTGGGATGAAGCCGAAGGCGAGATGACCTATTCGCCGGAAATATTCCGGCTGGTGCGGGCGCACGCGCGGCGGGGAAATTCTTCGGCGCAGCTGGAGCTTGAACTCACGCTGGATGAATGGAGTTTTTTTCCAGACGCGGAATGGAAATTCGATGCGGACTTGACGCGCACGGCGATCGATGGAATGCAGCAACTTTTCGGTTGGTCATTTCCGGTGCACGGATTGCTTTCCGGATCGTTCCACGGCCGCGGTACGCGCGAGAATCCGCAGATCGGCGGACTTTTCGATTTTGCGGAATTGAACGCCTGGGGATGGCCGATCGACCGCGCGCGCGGCGAGTTCACTCTAAACCACGACGCCGTGAGCATCACGAACGGCGAAGTGCGGATGATGCCCGCGGCGGCGCATGCAACAACTGGTCCCAGTTTGCTGACTGGAAATTTCACGTATCGCTTCGCGAATGCGAATGTGAATTTTGATTTGACCGGCGCGGTGATTCCACTGGAGGACATCCGGCGAATTCAGTCTGCCCGGCTGCCTTTGGGTGGCGCGCTGAGCTTCCAGATGAAGGGCAGCGGACCGCTGCTGGCTCCGGTGACACAGGGCACGATTCGCATCGTGGATTTTCGCGCGGGCGACGACGTGCTGGGGAGTTTTGGCGGAAAACTCGATGCGGACGGGAAGCAATTGCGCGTGGAGCTGAATTCCGCGCTGCCGGAAAACCGGTTGAAGGGATCGGTGGAACTGGCGTTCTCCGGCGATTTGCCGATTTACGGCGAGCTGGATGTGAAGGATTTCGATGCAACTCCGCTGATTCGCGCGGGCCTGCACCTGAGCGGAGTGAGCGGACACAGTGGAATGGACGGGCATTTGAAGCTCACCGGAGCATTGCTGCAACCGGATTCGATCACGGTGGACGCCGACCTGACGCATCTTGGGTTGGATTACGGCATCGTGAAACTAGGAAACAAAGGCGACATAAAAATCACCTACAAGCGGAATGAAGTTCGAGTGGAGCAGGCGAACCTGCAAGGAACGGACACGGACTTCAATATTTCCGGGTTCACGCGATTCGCCGGCGACAAAGCGATCGCCATGAAAATTCTGGGCACGGCGAACCTGGGATTGATTGACGGCTTCGCACCGGGGCTTGACGCGCGAGGCGGGGCGAACATCAACACGTCGATTGAAGGCACGCTGACGCTTCCGCGAATCAGCGGGCGGATCGATGTGAAGAGCGCCTCGGCTACGTACAGTGATTTTCCCGCCGGGCTGAGCAATGTGACCGGCGGATTTGTTTTCGATGCCAGCCGGCTGCTTTTCCAAAACGTGTCGGCAGAAATCGGAGGCGGCGAGGTGATTCTGGGCGGTACGCTGAATTACGCGGAAGGATTCGGCGCGGCGCGATATGACATCAACGCACGCGCGACGAACGTGCGCATACGCTATCCGGTGGGGATGAGCTGGATGAGTTCGGGCACGCTGCGGCTGGCGGGCACACCGCAAGCGGCGCTGCTTTCCGGAAATGTGACGGTGCAACGCCTGCTGATGTCCGAAGGATTCGATCTGGCGTCGCTACTGGTTACGAGCAAGGCTTCGCCGGTGCGCGCGCCAACGACGTCTTCGCCATTTCTGCGGAATTTGCAATTCGACGTGCAGGCAAATTCCGCTCCCGATGCACGGGTGGAATGGACGAACAATACTTTTGAAGCCGAAGCCGACCTGCGCGTGCGCGGCACCTGGGAAAATCCGATTCTGCTGGGACGCATCAGCCTGCTGAACGGAGAGCTTTCTTTCGGCGGGAATCGCTACCGGCTGGCGCGCGGCGATATCGACTTCACAAATCCATTCCGGTTGGATCCCGTGCTGAACGTGCAGGCCACGACGACGATTCAGCAATACGAAGTGACGCTGGATATTTCCGGGCCGGCAAGCCGGCTGACGTTGAATTACCGCTCCGACCCGCCGCTGCCGACGAGCGACGTGATCAATCTGCTGGCGCTAGGGCAGGCCACGGAATCAACGGCATATCGCGGCGCGACGTCTGCCCAGACTCCGCAAACAGGAGCCACATCACTGCTCTCCGAGGCGATTTCCAATCAACTTGGCGGACGGCTGCAGAAGATTTTCGGCATCACCCGATTTCGCGTGGATCCATTCCTTGCGGGAACCACAAACGAACAAAACGGCGCGGCGCGCGTGACGATTGAGGAACAGGTCGGACAGCATTTCACGGTGACGTATGTGACCAATGTGGGCGGCGCACAGGAAGAAGTGATCCAGGTGGAATACGTCGTGCGGCCGGATCTGAGCGTGATTGCTCTGCGAGATTACAACGGAACGTTCAGCTTGGATATCGTGAAGAAGAAGCGATTCAAGTAAACCTCTGCGGCAGTCCCCGCGACGCGCGAGGCGGCGGCAATTCTGTTAGCATGGCGGCCCCGAACCGCCATGACAATTCCTGAAGCGCACCTGAAAAACGCAGCAGCGGACGCTGCCAGCGCGTCCAGCCGCGCGGAGCGCGCCGCGACGATTCTGGCGGGTGAAAGCGGGCTGAAGCGGAAGCTGACTCCGGGCCAGGTTTCGATGATCGCGCTGGGCGGCGCAATCGGCACCGGATTATTTTTGGGCAGCGCGCTTTCCGTGCAGGCGGCCGGGCCGGGCGTGATTTTGAGCTATGCGGCGGGAGCGGTGATCGCTCTGCTGCTGATGCTGGCGCTGGCGGAAATGGCGGTGGCGCATCCCGTCGCGGGATCGTTCGGCGTGTACGCGGAAATCTATCTGCATCCGTGGGCGGGCTTCGCGATGCGCTATTCCTACTGGCTGGCGCAGGTGGTGGCCATCGGCAGCGAAGTGGTGGCGGCGTCGATCTATTGCCGGTACTTTTTCCCGGGGGTGCCATCCTGGGTGTGGGTGCTGGCGTTTTCCGCGGCGCTGGTTTATGTGAACGCGCGAAGCGTATCGAATTTCGGCGCGATTGAATACTGGTTCGCGATGATCAAGGTAGTGACCATCGTGGCTTTTCTTGCGCTGGGCGCGGCGATGATTTTCGGCATCTGGTTTCCGCGCGTGGGGACGGCGAATTACACGGCGCACGGCGGATTTTTGCCGCATGGATGGATTGGAGTTGGGCTGGGAATCGCAATGGCGATCTTCAGCTACCTGGGGTCGGAGATTGTCGCGGTGACGGCGGGCGAGGCGGATGATCCGGCGAAGGCGGTGCCGCGGGCGATGCGGCAGACGCTCGGGCGGCTGTCGCTGTTTTATATTGGCGGCATCGCAGTGCTGGTGGGAGTGCTGCCGTGGAATCAGGCGGGGCTGACGGAGTCTCCCTTCGTGCGTGTCTTTCAGGCGGCGCACATTCCGGCGGCGGCGCACGTGATGAATTTTGTGGTGCTGACGGCGGCGCTTTCGAGCGTGAACTGCGATTTGTATCTAACGACGCGGATGATTTTTTCGCTTTCGCGCGGAGGATACGCGCCGCGGGTTTTCGGAAAGTTAAGCAAGCAGGGAGTGCCGGTGGCGGCGCTGCTGATTTCGAGCGCGGGAATGGTGGCGGCGCTGGGACTGAATTACCTGTACAGCTCGTCCGCGTATATTTACATGCTGGGCGCGGCGTTTTTCGGCGGGCTTTTCGTGTGGATGATGATTTTCATCACACACCTAAGTTTTCGCGTGCACGGTCCGGTTGGCGCGAAGAGGTTTGCGCCCCGCGGGCCGGCGAGTTCGGTGATTGGGCTGGCGGCGCTGACGGCGGTGCTGATTTCCACCTGGTGGGTGCCGGGGCTGCGGATCACGCTCGAAGCGGGGATACCCTGGCTGGCATTCATCTCCTTGTGTTACTTTGCGTGGGCTCGAAACAATGCATCGCGGCGGACTGCGCCGGAAGGTTTGGGGAGATCGCATGGATGAATTGCTGAAGTGGCGGGAAGAATTTCCGATCCTGGGTAAGTCAACTTATCTGATTAGCAATTCGCTGGGGGCGATGCCGCGCGCGGTGTATGACCGTATGCACGATTACGCGGAAAAGTGGGCGACGCGGGGCGTGCGCGCGTGGGAGGACGGCTGGTGGGAAATGGCGGTGAAAACCGGCGACGCGATTGGCGGGATCATCGGCGCGGGGCCGGGAGAAATTTCGCTGCATCAGAATGTGACGCTGACGAACGCGATCATCGCGTCCTGTTTTGATTTCAGCCGGCCGCGGAACAAGGTGGTGATGGTTGACTTGGATTTTCCGTCGATCATTTATTTTTATCTGGAGCAGCGGCGATACGGCGCGAAAGTTGAAATTGTAGCGTCGCGCGACGGTTTGCACGTGCCGACCGAGGAATTTCTGCGGGCCATCGACCGCAAGACGCTGCTGGTGCCGATATCGCAGGTGCTTTTCCGAAGCGCGACGATTGTGGACGCGAAAGCGATTATCGAGCGCGCGCACAAAGTGGGAGCGCACGTGGTGCTGGATTTGTTTCAGGCGGCGGGAACGATTCCGGTGGATGTCGGAGCGCTGGGCGTGGATTTTGCGACGGGCGGAGTGCTGAAGTGGCTGTGCGGCGGGCCGGGTGTGGGTTATCTGTACGTGCGGCCGGATCTGCGCAAGAAATTGAAGCCGGCAATCACGGGCTGGATGGCGCATCAGCGGCCATTCGGATTTGAAGTGGGGCCGGTAGACCGGCGCGACGATTCGTACCGATTTTTAAACGGCACGCCGCACGTGCCGGCGATGTACGCGTGCGAGCCGGGGTTGGAGATTCTGAACAAGGTGGGAGCGAAGGCGATCCGCGCGAAATCCATGCGGCAAACGGCGCGGCTGGTGGAAGGCGCGCTGGCGCACGGATGGAAAGTGAACACGCCGATGGACGCAGCGGAGCGCGCGGGGACGGTTTCGGTGGAATGTCCGCACGCGCAGGAAGTTGCGGCGGAATTGCTGGAGCGGAAAATCATGGTGGACTTCCGTCCCAAGGCAGGCGTGCGGCTTTCGCCGCATTTCTACAATCGCGACGAGGAAATTGATTTCGCGATTGAGCAGATTGCAGAGATTTTGGAGACGGGCGCGTGGCAGAGGCCGGCAAAAAAGAAGTCAGGTCGCAGTGCTGCGCAGAAGAAACGCTGAGGTTTGCGACGCGATCGGCCGCGGACGTGTGAAACAGATTGTGAACCAGCGGCGTTTTTATTGAGTGCAATACATATTGCGGGTGAAGGAGCGGAGCAGACATGTCCTTTCAAGATCGGGCAAAGAATGTGCAGAACACAAAATTAGGATGGGTGATCGCCGGAGTGGGCGCCACGTTGATTGCGGCGGGATTGTTTCACGCGTCGCAGGCGAGAAGCGCAACGCCCGATGCCGCGGCGAAGGCTCCGATGTACGACCCGGGAATTTCTCCCGACGCATCGGAGATCGCGTTTGTTTCCGGCGGCGACATTTGGACCGCACCGGCGTCCGGCGGAGTGGCGCACATTCTGATTTCGCATCCGGCGACGGAATCGCGGCCAGTGTATTCGCCGGACGGCAAGCAACTGGCGTTTGTTTCCACGCGCACGGGCGGCGGAGACATTTATCTTTTCACGTTTGCCACGGGCGGACTGCGGCGCGTGACGTTTGACGATGCGCCGGAGGTACTGAACGGCTGGTCGCGCGACGGCAAGTGGCTTTATTTTTCGACGTCCAGCCACGACATTTCCGGGCAAAACGATATCTATCGCATCAGCGTCGAAGGCGGCACGCCGATGCCGGTGTGTGCGGACCGTTACGCGAATGAATTTTTCGCAGCTGCGTCGCCGGATGGACAGACGATCGCAATTACGGCGCGTGGGAATGCGTCCGGTCAATGGTGGCGCAAGGGCCACAGCCATCTGGATGAATCGCAGATTCTGCTGTGCAAACCGGGCGCGCCGCCAAGTTATACGAGCGTCACGGATGGCGAAGCGAAGGAACTCTGGCCGATGTGGACTCCGGACGGCAAGACGCTGTACTACATTTCCGATCGAAGCGGCGCGGAAAATATCTGGACCAAGCCGATAGGCGGCACGGCGCGACAGGTGACTCATTTCAACGATGGGCGCGTTCTGTGGCCCGCGATTTCAAACGACGGGCGGACGATTGTTTTCGAGCGCGACTTCGGCATATGGAAATTGAATGTTGGGAACGGGGAGGCCAGTCACGTATCGCTGGAGCTGCGCGGTTCGCCGGCCGGGGAGGACGATCAGCATCTTTCGCTGAGCGCCGGCTTCACGGAATTCGCGCTATCACCGGATGGCAAGAAGGTTGCATTCGCGGCGCACGGACAGATTTTTGCGGCGTCCGCGAAAGACGGCGGTGATGCGGCTCGTGTGACGAACACGACCGCGGACGAAGATGAAATTGCGTGGACGCCGGACAGCAAGCAGATCGTCTACGTGTCCGACCGCGACGGCACGCCGCACATTTTCCTGTATGACTTCCCCACGCGAGCGGAAACGCAACTGACGCACGACAGTCAGGCGGATACGCAGCCGCAATTTTCGCCTGACGGAAAATCGCTCGGATATTTGCGCGACGCGCAACATCTGGTCGTGATGGACATGGCCACAAAGCAGGAGCGTACCGTTGCCAGCGGGCACATGAACCGGCCGCCACTGGGCTCGGCGAGGCCGTTTGCATGGTCGCCGGACAGCAAGTGGCTGGCGTTTTTGCCGGCGGGAGAAAAGGAATTCCGGAACGTGCACGTTGTGCCTGTGACAGGAGCTGAGGCGAAGCCGGTGACGTTTCTGGCGAATGTTTCCGGCGATGACGTGACGTGGAGTCCGGATGGAACCTACATTTTGTTCAACACGGCGCAGCGGACCGAGACGCGCCAGATCGCGCGCGTGGATTTGATTCCGCGTGCGCCGAAATTCCGCGAAGATCAATTTCGCGATCTCTTCAAAGAGGAAACACCGCGAAACATGACGCCTGCGCGGCAGCCGGACTCGGCGAGGCCGGCGGATTCAGCTCCCGCTGCGGCGACGGAAGGGGCGGCGCAGCGGCCCGCGGCCGCCGATGCACAGAAAAAACCCGTGAAACCGGTTGAAATTGTGTGGGAAGACATTCGCCAGAGGCTCAGCCCGGTGCCTGTGGGTGTTGACGCGAATGCGATGGTGATCAGTCCGGATGGAAAATGGCTGCTGATGACGGCGCAAGCGGCCGGTCAGGCGAATCTTTATTTGTATTCGCTCGATGAACTTTCGCGCGAACCGGCCGTGGCGCGGCAGCTCACGTCCACGCCGGGATTCAAGCGCAACGCGCAGTTTTCATCCGACGGCAAGGAAGTTTACTACCTGCAGCAGGGGCGGATTGAATCCGTGAATGTGGATACGCGGCAGACGCACGCTTTGAATGTGACGGCGGAAATGGATGTAGATTTCGCGCGCGAAAAAATGGAAGTGTTTCAGGAAGCGTGGAGCTACCTGCGCGACAATTTTTTCGACGCAAAGATGAATGGTGTGGATTGGAACGCCGAACATGTGAAATATGCGCCGTATGTGGCCGGCTCGGCGACGCCGGATGAAATGCGGCGGATGATTTCGCTGATGATCGGCGATTTGAATTCATCGCATTCCGGCATCAATCCGCCGGCGGCGGGCGGTGGCGGGGGCGGACCGGCTCGAAGGGGGACAGGCAGGCTGGGAGTATTTTTCGACGCGGCGGAATACGATCGCACGGGCCATTTGAAAATCAGTGAAGTTGTTCCGCTGGGGCCGGTGGCGCTGGCAAAGGGAATCAAGGCCGGCGACTATCTGGTATCGGTGGACGGCACGTCCATCGGGCCGCACACAAATCTCGATGAGCTGCTGGAAAACAAGGCGAACAAAAGAGTCGAGCTCGGCATCTCTACGTCCGGCGACGGCGCGGGGAAGCAAATCGTGCCGGTAGAAACCGTTACTCGCGCGGTGGATGGGCAGTTGCTGTATCGCGCGTGGGTGGAACAAAAGCGCGCGTACGTCGAACGAGTGAGCAACGGGCGGCTGGGATACGTCCACATGGCAGACATGTCGCAGGCCGCGCTCGATAAACTCTTTCTGGATTTGGACGTGCAGAATTCAGGGCGCGAAGGCGTGGTGGTGGATATTCGCCACAACAACGGCGGCTTCGTGAACGTTTACGCGATTGACGTGCTGGCGCGGCGCGATTACCTCACGATGACGGATCGCAACGGGCCTTCGTCACCGGCCAGGACGCAGCTTGGGCAGCGCGCGCTGGAGCGGCCGACGATTCTGGTGACCGACCAGCACTCACTTTCCGATGCAGAAGATTTCACGGAAGGCTATCGCACCCTGAAACTCGGCAAGGTGGTGGGAGAGCCAACGGCGGGATGGATCATCTACACCTCAAACGTGCCGCTGATTGATGGATCGGTGATCCGGTTGCCGGGCACGCGCGTTCAAGCGCATGACGGCACGACCATGGAAATGCATCCGCGGCCGGTGGACATTCCCGTGACGCGGCCAGTGGGCGAAAGCTACACGGATCATGATTCGCAATTGGATGCAGCGGTGAAGGAACTTTTGCAGGAACTGGGAGCGGCCGCGCACCGGTGAATCTGCAACGGCCGGCAGGGGGTTGCCATCGCGACGGATCCGTCTTCCGCGGAGGATTTTGCGGCGCTGCGCAGCGCGATGGTCGAAAAGCAACTGCGCGCGCGGGGAATTCGCGACGAACGGGTATTGCGAGCGATGCTCAGCGTGCCGCGGCATGAATTCGTCGTGGAAGCGGGCCGCGCACTTTCCTACGCGGATCAGCCGCTGGCCATCGGCAAAGACCAAACGATTTCGCAGCCGTTCATGGTTGCGTACATGCTGGAAGCGTTGCAGCTGACGGGAAAAGAGAAAGCGCTGGAAGTCGGCACCGGTTCGGGATACGCGGCGGCCGTGCTGTCGCAACTGTGCGAAACGGTTTACACGATTGAAAGCTCCGCTGAACTTGCAAGAACCGCGCGGGAACGGCTAGCGCGATTGGGTTTCGCGAATGTGATCGTGCGCGCAGGTGACGGTTCTGCGGGAATGCCGGATGCGGCGCCATTCGACGCGATTGTAGTTGCCGCGGCCGCGCCGAGCCTGCCTCCGCCGTTGGTGGATCAACTTGCGGAAGGCGGCAGGCTGGCGGTTCCGATCGGCAGGGGCGACACGCAGATTCTGGTGCTGGCTCGGAAAGTTGGCGGGGAAATTCGGTTGCGCGAACTGGAACATTGCCGGTTTGTACCACTCACTGGGCAATTCGGATTTTCGGACTGAATCAGGAGCAGGTTTGACGGCGCCCCAGGGCATCGAAGACTGAAAATGTGTGCAGAAAATTCACCGGCTGGTGTCGACCTTTCGATCGTCATTCCCGCGTACAACGAAGAAAAACGCCTGCCCGCAACACTCGTGCGCATTCGCGCATATTTGCAAAACAGAAATGAAAGCGCCGAAGTGATCGTTATCGATGACGGATCGTCAGATGGGACCGCACAACTTGTGCAGACCTCCGCGGCGAACTGGCCTGCGCTGCGGCTGGTGAAAAATCCCGGTAACCGGGGCAAGGGTTACAGCGTGCGGCACGGAATGCTCGAAGCGTGCGGCGCGACGGTGCTTTTCACCGACGCCGACCTTTCCGCACCGATTGAGGAGGCCGACAAATTGATCGGCGCGCTGGCGACGCACGACGTCGCCATTGGATCGCGCGCCATGGACCGCAGCCTGATTGAAGTGCACCAGCCGTGGTACCGGGAAACGATCGGCATCATTTTTAACGGCGTGGTGCGAATCGTGCTGGGTTTGCCGTTTGCGGACACGCAGTGCGGATTCAAGGCGTTTCGCGGCGCGCGTTCGCGAATTATTTTCGAGCAGCAGCGCATCGAGCGATTTGGGTTCGATCCGGAGATTCTGTTTCTTGCGCGGCGACATGGATTGACGGTCGCGGAAGTGCCGGTGCGCTGGGCGAACGATGTGGCGACCCGCGTGAACGCCCTACGCGACGGCCTTGCGATGTTTGGCGAGATGTTCGTGATCCGGTGGAACGCGCTGAGCGGGAAATATCCGCGCCGGAAGTAGCTATATACTTTGTGTTGCAAAGTACTTGACAGAATTTGATTTTGGTGTATCCTGCCAACATGCGAAACGTACGATCCATTCGCGAACCACAGCCTGAACCCATTCGCATTGATTCGCGCGCCGCGGACAATCTGCGGTTCATCCGCGAAACGATGGAAAACGCCGGGCGATTTACGGCGGTACCGGGCTGGGGCGGCGTGGGAATGGGTGTGACAGCAGTGGCGGCAGCAGTGGCGGCGTCATCGCAGCCGACGCCTGCCCGGTGGCTGACGGCTTGGCTGGCGGAACTTGGCGTGGCGATCGTCATCGCGTTTTGCACCACGGTTTTGAAGGCCCGTGCTTCTAAAGGGCAGGTGTTTTCGGCGGCAGGACGGCGATTCGCGCTGAGTTTTGTGCCACCGCTGTTCGTCGGTGCGCTGCTGACGGCCGTGTTGTATCAGGGCGGACTGATCCACGCGCTGCCCGGGATGTGGTTGCTGCTCTACGGCACGGCGGTTGTGACGGGCGGGGCATTTTCTGTCCGCGTGGTGCCGGTGATGGGATTGTGCCTGATGGTGACCGGCGCATTTGCGCTTCTGGGGCCGGCATCGTGGGGAAATATCTGCATGGGCATCGGATTCGGCGGGTTGCAAATTATTTTCGGCGCGATCATAGCGCACCGATACGGCGGCTGAGGTCTTAGGGAAATTGAAAGCGGCATTCCCGCGAGGAAACACGAAATTGGCGAAGATAAATACATTGCGACAGGAGCGAGGCGCGAAGAGCCGCGCAGCGGCCGAACCTTTGCGCGCCGTGCGCGGAAATGCGAAAACAGTGGCACCGGATCTCGACCGGTTGATCCACGAGCGGATTCGGCTAGGAATTGTGAGCGCGCTCACGGTGAACGATTCGCTGACGTTCAACGAGTTGAAGGCTTTGTTGCGGACGACGGATGGAAATCTGAGCGTGCATGCGCGGAAACTGGAGGAAGCAAATTACATCGCGTGCACAAAATCGTTCGACGGCCGGCTGCCGAAGACCGAGTTCCGGCTCACCGCAGTGGGCCGGCAGGCGCTGGAGCGGTATTTGAATCACATGGAAGCTTTGATCGAGGCGACGCGGGAGCGGTAAGAGGAGCAAATTTTTTTTGACTGTGTACTTTGTTTCGTAAAGTGGATACAAGGCGGGTGGCGGAGAAAAGGAAAATCAGATGAGCGCGGAACTGGATCCACGGCTGCATGTTGCAATCATCACGGACGGAAACGGGAGGTGGGCCACCTCGCGCGGAATGCCGCGATGCATGGGCCACCGGGCGGGCGCGGAAAATCTGCGGCAAATTATTCGCGCGGCGAACGCGATGGATATCGACACGCTGACGCTTTTTGCGTTTTCTTCCAACAACTGGCAGCGGCCGCGCGCGGAGGTGGATGAGATCATGCGGCTCTTGAACAATTACTTGACCCTGGAGACTCCGGAGTGCGTCGCGAATGGAATTCGCATTTCAGTGATCGGCCGGCGCGACCGGCTCTCGGAAAAACTCCGCCGGGTAATTCAAGAAGCGGAGACGGCGACTGTGGACGGGAACGAGCTGCATTTGCGGCTGGCCGTGGATTATTCCTCACGCGAGATGCTGTATCGTGCGGCGTGCCGGTTTTACAAATCCACGCAGGTGTCCCGCGAATCGTTTGAAAACATGTTGGGAGAAGTTACGCATGACGAGACGCGCGACGTTGATCTGGTAATCCGCACGGGCGGCGAACAGCGTTTGAGCGATTACTTGCTGTGGGAATCGGCTTACGCGGAATTGATTTTCACGCCGAAGATGTGGCCGGAATTCACGGAGCACGATCTGCATGCGGCGATCGCCGAATTCCACGCGCGTATACGCACGTTTGGCGCGTTGCCGGAAGAGCCGGACGGCGGCGCCATCGAGCGGCGCATGCTGGTGAATTAAAAACGGAGGCGCGGCATGAATATCTTCGATTTGCTGTTCATCGCGTTGGCGCTGGTTTTGGTTGTTACGCTGATCACGGCGGCGATTGTGGCCGTGTCTGGCAAGGGCGCGAAAGCGCTGCGCATGCTGCGGCGGCTCGGCATCGGCGCGGTGATTTATATGGGGATCGTGCTGCTGGTGTCCGCGGTGACGAAGCCGCGAGTGCTGAGCGAAGGTGAGCCGCAGTGCAACGACGATTGGTGCATTGCTGTGGACGGCGCGAAGACATCATTGAGTGGATCTTCCGAGGATTATGACGTGACGCTACGCGTTTTCAGCCGCGCTCTGCGCATCACTCAACGTGAAAACGGGGCGTCTGTCTATCTGAGAGATTCGCAGGGACGAAAGTTTTATCCGGACATTGATCCAAACCAGCCGCCGCTGAACGTGCAGCTCGGGCCCGGCGAATCGGTTATGACGAATCGCACGTTCCACCTGCCACAAGACGCGCGCGACGTGAGTGTGATCGTAGCCCATGGCGGTTTTCCCGGCTGTTTGGTAATCGGCGAAAATAACTGGCTGCACGGGCCGGATTCTGTACGCTTGAAGTAGTACCTCGAAAATCTCCGGGTATTTCTCTATGCGCGGCGCCGGCTTCTGAGGGCCGACGCAGCACCGGCACTTTAGACTTTCCTCCTCTGACATTCCGCACACTCCTGTCGTCTAAGTAGTTGTGAGTCGGAGAGTTCATGCTGAAATGCGACAGAGGATACGGAGTTGGCCTTTGCAGTTAGACTAGCCTGGCAACACGCCAATCAGGAGTTTTGTTTGCCAAGGCCTATGGACACGGCTGCAGAAACCGCGCGGGCGGAAGCGCGCGCGGAAGATGCTCGTGTGGCCGAGCTTTGCCGCGCCGGGAATTTGGAAGCGTATGAAGAACTGTATCGCACGCAGAGCTCGAAGATGAAAAGCATCGCGATGAATTTGCTGGGCAACAAGCACGACGCGGAAGACGTGGTGCAGGAAACGTTTCTGAAGATTCATCGTGGAATCAAGCATTTCAAGGGACAGTCAGCGTTTTCCACCTGGACGTATCGGATTTTGGTGAATTGCTGTTACGACATGCGGCGGCGAAAAGTGCGGCGGCAGGAAACTCCGGAGCAGGATCTGGTGGAGGAAAACGAAACGTTTGAAGCGCCGGCGGTGGCGAGCGATCATCCGCTGCGACTGATGCTGGAAAAATGCGTGGCGGAGCTGACGCCGCACCTGCGTTCTGTTTTTTTGTTGTACGAGGTCGAAGGTTTCAAACATTCGGAAATCGGCGCGATTCTGGGGATTTCGGAAATGGCGTCGAAGAACGCGCTGTATCAGGGCAAGCGCAAGCTGCGCGAAATGCTGTCCGTGCGCGGCTCGCAAGTGGCGGTTTCGGATGCGGGAGAATGCGTATGAAGGATGAAATGAAAAAAGAACGTGAATTTCAGTGCAGCGATTTGGAACACGCGAGGATGGAGGACACTCCAAAGCTGCGAACCGCGCTGGAGCTCCACGCGTCGGATTGCGCGGCGTGCCGTGAAGAGCTGCGGATTTGGCGTGAAATTTCCGCCGCGGCGCGGACGATGCGCAAGGATTGGCCGGCTCCGGCACTGTGGCCACAAATTCAAGGTGCGCTAGAAACTGAAATCGCGAAGCCGCGCGGCTGGCGCGCATGGATCGGCGGCGCGCAAGTTGCACCCGGACTGCGATGGCAGACGGCGCTGGCCGTGCTGGCGCTGATGCTCGTTTCCAGCACGAGTGTCTGGCTCCTGATGCGGCATACGACGCCCGCGCAGCCGGCGGACACGCACTTGTTGACGGACCAGGCCGTGCAACAAGTGGAGCAGGCTGAAAAAGCGTATGAACAATCGATAGATAAACTTTCCAAGTTGGCGGATGCGAAGCTGCAGGATCCTTCGACGCCGCTGATGGCGAATTATCGCGAGAAATTGGATTTGCTGGATGCGGCGATAACAGATTGCCGCGCGAATTTGGATAAAAACCGGGCAAACGCGCATTTGCGTGAAGAGCTGCTTTCCTTCTATCAGGAAAAGCAGCAGACGCTCGAGCAAGTTTTGCGGGAGGAATGAACGTGAGCAAGTGGAAAGTTGCCGCCTGCGCGGCGATTTTGGTGATGGCTGGAGTAGCGTCGAGCATGGTGCGCGCGGATAGTGGCGCTGCCGGCAAGGGGCGCGAGGAAGTGACGCACAGCTTCGACCGCACGCTTCCGTTGCCAAAAGGACAAAGCCTGCGGCTGGAACACAAGTTCGGTGACATTTCGGTGAAAACGCATTCCTCGCGCGACGTTCACATCGTCGCGACGATTCACGTTTCAGCAAGCTCGCAGCAGGAGGCGGAATCCTACGCTTCGCAGATTCAAATTCACATTGAGCCTTCTTCGAGCGGGCTTCTGGTGCGCACGGACTATCCGGATCAGAGCAGCGGCGTTTTTCGTCACCGCAATTTTTCCTTCTCGGTGGAATACGAAATCGAAATGCCGGAAGATGCGCCGCTCACCGTGCGGTCGAGCTTCGGAAGTGTTTCGGTCGCTGGGCTAAAGGCTGCGACGGACATTGACAACAAACAAGGCAGCGTGACGGTTCATGACGGGCGCGGCCTGCAACTGCTCCGCGATGCATTCGGCAATATCGAATTGATTGGAAACGACGGCGATGCGGATCTCGGCACAACAAACGGTTCGGTGAATGTATCCGGTGTGCAAGGCTCGCTGACGGTGCACGATCGCTTCGGCGGCGTGAAGGCCTACAACATCGGGCGTGGAGCGAGCATCGCCAACAACAACGGTAGCGTCGAGCTGCACACCGCCGGCGCCACCTCGTCCGTGACGAATTCATTCGGCTCAGTCCAGGTGAGCGACATCACCGGCGATTTGACGGTACGAAATCAAAACGGCTCCGTGGACGTTTCCAATATTTCCGGCACGGCCGATCTGGGCACTTCGTTCGCCAGCATCACTTTTCTGAACATAAAGCAGAAACTGATTTGCCGATCGCAGAACGGGCACATACAGGGAAGCGGCGTGGGCGCCAGCGCGTCGGTCCACACAAGTTTCGGCTCGATTGATGTGCACGACATCGGCGGCCAGCTGGACGCGGAAGACGGCAACGCTAAGATCACAGTGCGCGACGTTCGCGGTCCGGCCGAGCTGCGAACGACCAACGGATCGATTGACGCGTCCGGAATTCACGGCGATGCGACGGTCTCAACGAGCATGGGCTCTGTGCTGCTTTCGCAAGTGGAAGGCACGATCGAGGTACACAGCAGTTTCGGCAAAATCGAACTTTCAGATACTCGCCACGGCGTGAAGATTGTGACCAGCAATGACAGCGTTTCGCTGCGCGACATCGGCGGCGAAGCCTACGTGAAGACCAGCTTTGGCCTGGTGCACGCGGAAAACATCGCCGGATCGCTGACGGTGGAAAATGCCAACGGCAGTGTCAAGGCCGCAACGATTCATGGTTTCGCGAATGTGCGAACTTCTTTCGGCTCTGTGAGCCTTTCGGGCATTGACGGCAGCGTGGATGTGGGCAATCAGAATGGCACGGTGGAAGTCGGCGGTGTGGCGCAGAAATCCGCCGGCTCGAATTGCAACCACATCAATATCGAAACTTCGTTCGGGCCGATTCGCGTCTACGTGCCCGCAACGGCCAACTATGACCTGAGCGCGCGCACATCGTTTGGAAGGGTTTCGAGCGAGCTTCCCTACACATCGACCGGCATTCTGAGCGGCGATTCGTTGAGCGGGAAAATAAACGCAGGTGGTTGCCAATTACAATTGAATGATAACAATGGCAACGTCGAGATTTTGAAGGGCGATTCGGTGCGGCACTAACCGCTAGCGGGCTTTGGCTCGTTCGCCAGCCATCGCGAATGCTTTCTTGATGACGCGCGTGGCCGTCGGCGTCAAGCTGAAGCGCGCGAGATCGTCTTCGGCGGCAAACGCGACGTCGGTAACATCGCTCCCCGGCCGCGGAGTTCCTTCAGCTGCTTCGCAGAGATAATCAACTATCACGAAATGGTAGAGCGGCCGCAGACTTGCGCTCTGCGCCGCGCGCTCTTCTAGGGGCGCAGCGAGCGCGACCGCTGATTTTTCGTCAGGGTAGAAAATCCTTTCAAAGACTTCGATCAACTCCACAATCTTTACGCGCAGGCCGGTTTCCTCAAGGAGTTCGCGGACCACCCCTTCAGCCAGCGTCTCGCCGATATCCAGCATTCCGCCCGGAATGGACCATTCGCCCTTCAGCGGCTCGGTGCCGCGGCGAATCAGCAGAGCGCGGCCGTCACGGATCACCACTCCGCCGACGCCGATGCGTGGAAGATCCGGATATTCGCGTTTGGACTTCATCAAGTGTCAGTCCCCGGTGATGCGATTCAGCCGCCCCGCTGGCGCGTTGCGCACCGGCCAATTTTTTCTTGTCCGCGCCTACGGTATATAATACGGCGAACTGGTTGGGTACAGATTCTCAAGGAGGCGTCGCCCGTGGTTCATTGTCCGAAATGCGCCGTCGAGATTGACCTCGACGAAGACGAAGTGGAAGAAG
>Ga0335078_10000662_pt1 | contig 52895 bp, 39 predicted proteins | sample Lox_Sample_32_FD_206711 | JGI IMG/M metagenome (GOLD analysis project Ga0335078, IMG submission 206711) | Soil microbial communities from Loxahatchee National Wildlife Refuge, Florida, United States - Lox_Sample_3.2 | ecosystem: Environmental > Terrestrial > Soil > Wetlands | place: USA... | reverse complement strand
AGCGCGCCGGATCGGTATCTTGGGTGAGCGCAGGCGCGGGCCGGGTCTGCGTGCTGCCGGCAGTCGCAGGCGTCTGCTGCGCCTGCAGCAGCAGCGCAGACGCGGCCAGCATGAGAAGAAATACGGTGTTATTGCAACGGCGCATAGTACCCGGTGCGAGCATAGACCGTGAGCGGAGGCAATCCCGGCGGAGGATTGACCTTTACCTTCACTTTACGCCACTTGCCATCCCGGGAGAGATCCTTGGGTTTGTAGCCGATCACGTATTGGTTGCGCAGCTCGGTGGAGATCTTCTCGGCAATGTCGCTCATCTCGTCCACGTCGTCGACGCGGAACAGCCGCCCGCCCGTAGCCGAGCTCACGTCGTCGAGGAGCTGTGGGCCCGTGCGTTCCTCGGGGGTGGGCGCGTAGGGATCGAAGATGCCGATCGAATAGATCTCCACGTCCGCCTCGCGTACCTGCGCGCGCACTTCGCCCTCGGTGTAGCGGGAGCGGTTGTCGCCTCCGTCTGAAACCACCAGCAACGCCTTGCGTTCGTGGTGGGCGTCCTTCATCTTGGCCAGCCCGTAGTAGATGGCGTCGAGCAGCGCCGTGCGATGGCCTGCATGCACCGTGGCCAGCCGCGCCTGGATGTCTTCCACGGAGCTGGTAAAGTCCTCAATCAGCTCCGGACGGTCGTTGAAGCCAATTACGAAAAATTCGTCCTGGGGATTCGCGGTCTTGATGAATTGCAGGATGGCTTCGCGGGCGCGCACCAGCTTCGAAGTCATGGATCCGGACAGATCGAAGATGATCCCGATCGAAACCGGCGCGTCTTCGCAGGCAAAGCTGGCGATATGCTGCTCGCCGTTGTTCTCAAAAATCTGAAAATCTTCTTTTTCGAGCCCCGTCACCAGGCGGTTCAGCGGGTCGGTCACCGTCACCGGCACCAGCACCAGGTCAACGTTTACGCGGATGATCGAGCCGGGATGCACATGCAGCGACCCGGAGCCGCTTTCGGGCGCCGCCTCTGCCCCTTTGGGCTCGTTCGTAGGGCTCGAACTGCTCGAGGGCGGCTGCACGTGGACTTTATTGAGCGGATCCTCCTGGGCATGGGCGCGCAGCAGGCCAAAGGCCGCGGCCAGCGCACAAATCCAGAGGCAGCGGCGAAGGAAAGCACCGCCGCCCTCCCCGGTTTGACGAGCGCGCTCGTGGGGAAGCGTCTTCATGCGGCACCACAGTGGATTGAACGCGATAGTAGCACGCTTCATGGGTCTGTTGCCCGAGGGATTCACCCCCTCCATTCTCGCATCCCGGTAGCTCAAGTATCAGAGCCCGCTCCGCCTCAAAAGCCCGGCCCAGCACCCTGAGATACAATCAAGCCTGAACGCCCCGCAATCCCACCGTCGCTGACGGCATGATGGGGCCGTAACTTCCACCCTTTCAACGGGGGAGCAAGACCTTCCTCATGGCCCGTGTCTATCCGTTCCGAGCCTGGCGTTACAACCCCTCCTCCGTCTGTCTCCAGGACGTCGTCACCCAGCCCTACGACAAGATCACCCCTGCCATGCAGCAGGCCTATTACCAGCGCAGTCCCTACAATCTCGTCCGCATTATCCTGGGACTGCCTGAGCTATTTGACGCAGGGGGAGGCGAAAACGTCTATACACGGGCGGCCCGCGATTTCCATGCCTGGCGTGCGCAGGGCATTCTCATCCAGGAAAGCGAGCCTTGCGTATTCGCTTACGCGCAGCACTTCCAGGCGCCCGGCGCTGATGCCGTCACGGAACGGCGCGGCTTTATCGCCCTCGGCAGGCTCCACGAGTATGCGGAGCAGGTGGTCTTCCGCCACGAGCACACGCTCTCGAAGCCCAAAAACGACCGCCTCAACCTGCTGCGCGCTACTCGGGCGCACTTCGGGCAGATCTTCATGCTCTACTCCGATCCTGCCGGCAGCGTGGAAAAGGTTCTCTACGAAGACAACGGCCCGCCCGACGCCGAAGTTACAGACGAGTACGGCGTTCTGCATCGGCTGTGGCGCGTCAACAGCCCGGCAACCATTCGCCTGCTGACCACGGCCATGGCCGACAAAAAGCTCATCATCGCGGACGGCCATCACCGCTACGAAACCGCGCTGAATTACGCGAAGGAGCACGCGCCGCCAGCGCACGCCAAGCCGGAGCTGAGCAGTTCCGGCGTGCCCCAGCCGCCTTATCCTGAAGCGGCTGTCATGATGACCTTCGTCAACATGGATTCCGAAGGCCTGGTAATTCTGCCCACGCATCGCGTGCTGCACAGCCTCGCAGACTTCGATCCAGCCAGGTTCCTGGCGGGCGCTGAGAAGTGCTTCACCGTGGAAAAACTCCGCGAAGGCGATGCCGAAGCCCACATGAAAGCGCTCGGCGCTGAAGCGGGAACAGCTTTCGCCGCCGTCACCCGCTCCGGCGATTTTCTGCTGCGCGCCAAACCTCAGGCCATGGCCGCGGCTCTTCCTGGTTTGCCCGAGCGCCAGCGCCGGCTGGATCTCACCCAGTTGCACGCCATCGTTCTGGAGCGGCTGCTGGGCCTCGACGCCGAAAAAGTGCGCGAGCAAACCAACGTGCGCTATCTGCGTGATGCAGGCGAGGCCGTGGAACAGGTGCGTAAGGGCGAAGCCGACGTCGCCTTCCTCACCAATCCCGTCACCATGGAACAGTTGAAGGAAGTGGCCTTCGCCGGCGAGGTGATGCCCCAGAAGTCCACCGACTTTTACCCCAAGCTGCTCAGCGGCCTGACCATTTATTCACTGGAGTGAGCGCATGTCCAGCCGGACTCTCAATCCGCGGCTCATTCCTGGGGCGAACACGAAAGCGGTTCGCGCGATGGGCGCTTTGCGCGTAGCCGCTGGCGCCGCCGTCCTGGTTCTTTCGGTTGCGGCATGGCCATCGCCCCTTGCCGCGCAGGCTCCGCCCGCTCCGGCGCCGCGCTTTGTGGTGGTGCTCGATGCCGCGCATGGCGGCGACGATGCCGGCGCCCGTTTCGGCAACCAGCCGGAAAAGGCCTACACGCTGGCGCTCAGCGTGAGGCTGCGCTCGCTGCTGATGGCGCGCGGCTTCGCGGTGGTCACCACTCGCGAATCTGATGCCAATGTCGATCCCGACCGCCGCGTTGAGATCGCCAATCGTGCCACCGCCCTGGCCTGCATCAGCCTGCACGCGGCTGAAAGCGGCAGCGGCGTGCACCTATTCACTTCCTCGCTGGCTCCCGCCCCGGCCAGCCGCTTCCACACCTGGCAGACCGCGCAGGCGCCGTGGATCGTGCGCAGCGCTGCGCTTGCAGGCGAGCTGAATGCCGCGCTCAAAAACTCCGGCTTGACCGTTACCCTTGGCCGCACTGCGCTGCCGGTGCTCGACAGCCTGATGTGCCCCGCTGTGGCTGTCGAGGTCGCTCCGGAACAGCCGGCGGGTGGCGATGCACAGGCCGGCGATGATCCCAGTTATCAGGCGCATGTGGCCGAGGCCCTGGCCGCCGCGCTGGTCGAGTGGCGCGCCGACGGCGCGGGAGGCCGGCGGCCATGATTCCCCGTTACCAGACCATCCTTTTTATCGTCCTGCTGGCTGCTTCGGCGGCGATGGGGGTGATCCTGTGGCAACTGCGGGTTCACGCCCATGAGCGGTTGTTGCGCGGCCAGGACTCGGCGCCCACCCAGGCGCCCGCAGTCACTCCGGCCGAGCAGGCCACGCTGCTGGTTGCCGACGACTCCAGCGATTCGCTCTCCAGGCAGATTCTCTCCCTGCCCTTGCCGCAAAACCCCGAAGCCCGTTCGCGTGCCCTGCTGGGCAAGTTGTTCGACCTCTATGCCGCTTCCGGCGCCGCCCATCCTGTGCCCGGAGGAGCCGCTTCCGTGGCTCAGGTCTTTTTGGTTCCCATTCCCGATGCCGGCGGCAAAAAAATTCCCGGCGCAGCCCAGCTGGCTGTGGTCAACCTCACCGGCACATTTGCATCCGGCCATCCTTCGGGAATCGAGACCGAGTCGCTCACCATTCTCTCTATCTGCGCCACGCTGAATGCCAACCTGCCGCGCGTCACCCAGGTGCGTTTTCTGGTCGACGGCCAGCCGCGCGCAACCCTCGCCGGACACACCGATTTGACACGCACCTACGTGGCCAGTGACACCGTTTTGGTCAGCGACACCGCGGCACCCGCTGGAGGCGCTCGCCCCTGATGCGAATGTCGACGCGAACCTTGACGCGCGGACAGAAAGTCCTCGCGTGGGTTTCGCTGCTCGCCTTCTCTCTCGCGCTGCGCATCGGCCTGGCGGTCGGCTCGCCCAACATCTTCTTCCCCGACGAGATCTTCCAAACCCTCGAGCCCGCGCACCGGCTCATGTACGGCTTCGGCGTTATCTCCTGGGAGTGGCGCATGGGCATTCGCTCCTGGGTTTTTCCCACCTTCCTTGCCGCAGTAATGCGCGTCACGGCCCCGCTGGGCGGATCCTCACCGGGCCCCTCGGCGAAGGCCTACCTGCTGGGAACCGTAGTCGTACTCTCTCTGCTTTCGCTGGTCGCCGTCTGGTTCGCGTTCGCGTGGGCCCGGCGCAACAGCGGAACCCCCGCGGCCATCATCGCGGCGCTGGCGTGCTCCTTCTACTTCGGGCTGGTTTACTTCGCTCCCAAAGCGCTGAACGAAGTGGTTGCCGCGCACGTGATGCTGCCCGGGCTGTACCTGGGCGTCTACGGCGAGAGCATCGGCGAGCGCAAGCGGCTCTTCTTTGCCGGGCTTTTTTGCGGATTGGCCGCCTGCCTGCGCATCCAGCTTCTGCCTGCCCTTCTCTTCGCGGCGGTCTGGTTTTGTACTCCCCGCTGGCGCCAGCGCATCCCCGCCGTTGCCGCGGGTGTGGCCGTGCCTGTGCTCTTCTTCGGCGCGGTGGATTGGGTCACGTGGTCGTATCCCTGGCAGTCGTTCATCCGCTACTTCCAGGCCAACGCCATCAGCGGACCGGGCACGCAGCTCATGCTGCGCCAGCCTTGGTACTGGTACGTGCTGGTGCTTATCGTTCTAATCGGCCCGGCCATCCTGCTGCTTTTTCACGGCGCGCGGCGCAGTCCGTTCCTCGCCATCCTCTGCGTCATCATCGTGGTTTCGCACAGCTTTATCCCGCACAAGGAAATCCGCTTCATCTACCCCATCCTCACGCCGGCTCTCACCATGGCCGCCATGGGGATGGTCGATCTGCTCAACGAGTTAAAGCCAGGCGCGAAGTTCCTCGCCAACTCGCGATGGGTGCTGGCCATCGGCGTCGGCTTCTTTCTGGTTTCTTCGGCTCTGCTCACGGCGCAATGCGCGGACTGGTGCAAGACGCGCTGGGGCGTGGGCGCCTTCGATCGCCTGAGAAACGAATCGTCGCTGTGCGGCGTGGGCATCTACAAGGCCATCTGGTGGGAGTCGGGCGGCTATACGCATCTGCATCGCAACGTGCCCATCATCCAGGTGAACAGCGCCGCGCAGCTAGTGCAGGACGCTCCCGTTTTCAACGCCTTGATTACGCCTCACGACACCGCCGGCATTCCTTCCGGCTTCAAGCAGGCGCAATGCTGGCAGGGGGTTTGCCTGCTCGAGCGCGAAGGCGCATGCGCAGCGCCCAAACCCGAGGAGGAGCTGAACAACTATCTCAAAGGGATGGGACAGTGAGGGGATCTTGCGCGCGTCGGCCGCTCGTCGCCCCGTGGCGGCGGTTCCTATTCCGCCACACCCGCGCTATCATGAGATAGCTGCCATGCCGAAGCGGATTCAACCCACGACCCATTGGCCCACGCCTGAAGAGTTGACCAGGCATCTGCGCATTCCCAAGGCCCGCAAGAAGGAGCTGGATGAGCTCGCGGCCGAAGGCGTCAGGCAAATCCTCGAGGCCAGGCGAAAGGCGTCCTCCAGAATGAGGGTCAAACGGAAAGTGAAACCCAGGAATGCCTCCGCTGCCGATTGATGACGCTGTCTTTCTCAACATCCCTTACGACGAGGAACTCCGAAGCCTCTACCTTGCCTATATTGTTGGGCTCTATCAGCTTGGCTTCGTGCCTCACATGTCTTCTGAGATCCCAGGCGGTGCGCGCAGGCTCGACAGGATTCTGGCCCTGATTCAAGGATGCCGCTACTCCATTCACGATCTCTCCAGGGTGGAGCTGAGCGCCGGCCCTTCTGCGGCGCCGCATTTCAATATGCCCTTGGAATTGGGAATGACGATTGCATGGCAGATTCTCAACTCAGAAAAGCACACCTGGTTCGTTTGCGAGTCGGAGCCCCATCGGCTCCAGCGGTCGGCAAGCGATCTGAACGGAACTGACCCTAGCATCCATTTCGGCACCGCGGAAGGTGTCCTCAGCGAACTGCGCAATGCTTTCTGGAGCGATCGAGCGCCCACCGTCCCGGAAATGTTGGAGGTTTACCGGTTTGTTGAAGCGAACGTCGACGCGATTCTCACGAGGAACGGAACCAGCAACCTCTTCTCGCCTGGTGTCTTCAAAGAGCTTTGCTGGCTATCCTCCGCTGTCTCCAGATTGCTGCGAGAGGCGCGCCGAAGATTGAAGCCATGACCCCCACCATCGGCGTCTTCGATTCCGGATTCGGCGGCCTCACGGTGCTGCGGGCGCTCGTCGAGCGGCTTCCGCGCGCGCGCTTCGCCTTCCTCGGCGACACGGCGCGCCTGCCCTACGGCTCCAAGTCGCGTCGCACCATTGCGCGCTACGCCGCGCAAAGCGCGCAGTTTCTCGTCAACGAGCAGGGCGCGGAGTTCCTGGTGATCGCCTGCAACACGGCCAGCGCCCTGGCTCTCGACGCCATTCAGGACGCCGTATCGGTTCCGGTGCTGGGCGTCATCGCGCCCGGCGCAACCGCAGCCCGCGCCGCCTCCTCCACAGGCGACGTTCTCGTGATCGCCACTGAGGCCACGGTGCACAGCCACGCCTACGCCTCGGCCTGTCAAGCGCGGGGCCTGCGCGCCCTGGAAAAAGCCTGCCCGCTGCTGGTGCCGCTGGTCGAAGAGGGTTGGACCGATCACCCAGTTACCGCCGAGGTGATCCGCATCTACCTCGACGAGTTGCGCGCCGACGCCGCGGCGCACAACATGCGCCCCGACGCGTTGGTCCTCGGCTGCACCCACTACCCCCTTCTGCGAACGCTGATCGAGCGCGCCGTGCGCCCTGGCGTCAAGGTCATCGATTCGGCGGAGTCGGCCGCTCAGGCTGCCGTGGAGCTGGTCAACGGTGGCGCCGCTCCGGCTACCGCCCAACCAACTCCCGAAACAAAAGTTCGCTGCTTTGCCACGGACTCCGTCGAAAAATTCGAGCGCCTGGGCTCGCGCTTCCTCGGCCGGCCGGTCGGGTCAGTGGAATTGATCGATCTCGGCGGGTAGACGCTAAGCTTTCTGCGCTCCACTTCGCGATTCCCGCCGAAAATCCCTCTGTTATTCTGAAATGCGGGCGCACCGCGCTTCCCCCTTTTGGACCTGCTACCCCGGAGGAACTCACGTTACATGATCAATTTGGCGGGCAAGACGGCCGTGGTCTTCGGGCTGGCCAACAAGCGGTCCATCGCCTGGGGCATTGCCCAGAAGCTCCACGCGGCCGGCGCGAACCTGGCCATCTGCTACCAAAACGAGCGCATGAAAGCCGAGGCCCAGGACTTGATCAACGATCTGCCCGGCGCCAGCGGCTTCCAGTGCGACGTTTCCAACGACGCCGAAATCGAATCCCTCTTTGCGGCGCTCAAAGAAATGTGCGGCACGATTCACATCCTGGTGCACGCCATCGCCTACGCGCCCGCTGAAGATCTGAGAGGCGAGTTCATCAACACCAGCCGCGACGGCTTCCGCATCGCGCACGATGTCAGCGTCTATTCGCTTATCGCCGTCAGCCGCGGCGCCCTGCCGCTGATGACCGACGGCGGCAGCATCATCACCCTCACCTACTACGCTGCTGAAAAGGTCGTCCCGCACTACAACGTGATGGCGCTGGCCAAGGCTTCGCTCGAATCGGCCGTGCGCTACCTCGCCTTTGAACTCGGGCCCAAAAATATCCGCGTCAACGCCATCTCCGCCGGCCCCATTAAAACGCTGGCCGCGCGTGGCGTGGGCGCACTGGGCGACATGCTCAAGTCCCACGCTGAGCGCTCCCCGCTGCACCGCAACGTCGATCAGAGCGAAGTGGGCGGCACGGCCCTCTATCTGGCCAGCGACCTGGCCAGCGCCGTCACCGGTGAGACGCTTTACGTCGATTGCGGCTACAACATCATGGGGTTCTGAACGAGAATCGCGCGCCCCGCCTGCCATCGACCCGCGCGGCCTGCTTTTCCATGCCCGCATTCCCGCTCGTTCCTAGGGCTTCAGTCTTGGTTGTGGTAGTTCGGGTAGGCAGGCTTCTTTGGCTGCTCCGGCGGTTGCTTGGCCAGTTGCTCCATGGCCAGCGAAACGGCCTTCTCCAGTTGCGGATCGTGCCCCTCGCTTACTGCCTTGGGATCCTGCTCGACGGTGTAATCCGGTTCCACGCCGTGATTTTCCACGTCCCAATTGCCCTTGGGCGAGAAGAAGGCTACGCTCGGCGCGGTCACCGAGCCACCGTCCATCAGCACCGGCGTGGGGCCAATCCCCACCAGACCGCCCCAAGTCCGCTTGCCCACCAGCGGTCCCAGCTTTGCGTACTTGAAGAGCCACGGCAGGTAGTCGCCGCCCGAGCCTGAGAATTCGTTCGCGATCATGACCTTGGGCCCATAGATGCCTGCGTTGGGCGAGTGCTCGATGGCGCCGTAGCGCGGCGTCCAGTAGGAGTCGACTTGCCGGCTCATCACCTCGATGAAGTAGTCGGCCACCTGCCCGCCTGTGTTGAAGCGTTCGTCAACCACGACGCCCTCTTTGTTCATCTGCCCAAAATAGTAGCGGTTGAAGTTGATGAACCCGCCCCTGGATGTGTCGGGCAGGTGAACATAGGCGAGCTTCCCGTTGGAAAGCTCATTCACCTTCCTGCGGTTGCCTTCGATCCAGTCGATGTAGCGCAACTGTGTTTCGCTGGGCAGCGGGGTCACGGCGAGGTTGCGCGGATTGGTGCCGTCGGCCGCGGCCACGCGCAGGCTGATCACCTGGCCCGCCGTGCCTTCCAATAACTCCTGAATCTCCTGGGCGGCGGTGAGCTCCTGACCGTTGATGGCCAGGATGCAGTCGCCCACGGCGACTTTCAGCCCCGGCTGCGCCAGGGGCGCCTTGACATCGGGATAGAACTCGCCTCCGGTGTAAATCTTGGCGATGCAGTAGTGGTTGTTCTTGATCTCGTAATCGGCCCCCAGCAAGCCTCCGGGCACATGCTTGGCCTCGGGGATGTCGCCGCCGAAGCCGCGCAGGTGACCCACTGAGAAAGCCCCCAGCATCTCCTGGAAGATGTAATTCAGGTCGGCCCGCGAGACGATCGCGGCCACGTAGGGCTCCAGCCGCTTCTCATCGGCCACAGTATCGGCGCCGTGGAAGTTGGGGTCGTAGAAGTAAGCGCGCTCGATGCGCCACACCTCGTGATACATCTGCTCCCACTCCGCGTGCGGTTCCACGCGCACTTTCATCTCACCCAGCGACAACATGCCCTCGCCCGGCTTCACCGGCGCATCGGAGGGCGCAATGACCCAGGAAGGCGGGCCGCCGCCGGCACCATCTCCACCCTCCGGCGGATGGCCGACGGCCAGCAGCATCTTCTTGCCGTCAGCGGAAAGATCGAAGCTCCGCACGTTGTCAGCCAACTTCTCGGTTTTGCGATCCTCCAGCGTCCACCGGCTCAGCGTAATTCCGCTTCCGCCGAAGGGGCCGGAGCTGGGACGCTCCAGGATGTAGATGCTGTCTTTCAGTCCCGCTTCAAGCCCGACGTAGTTACCGGCACGCAGCGGCAGCGCCACGATGCGCGACTGCATTCCGTCCAGATCGATCTTCACCGGCTTGGGTTGGGATGCGTTCCCGGCGCCTTCCTTTTCCAGGCCGCCCGCCGGGGGCGTTTCCGTGCCTGTGCCGCCCTTGGCAGCGCCGCCTGCCGCGTTCTCTTTCTGCTCGCCGCCGGCGCTCTTCTTCTCCTCGCCGGCCGCATTCTTTTCGCCGCTCTTCTTCTCATTCTCCTCGGCTGCCGGCGCCTTTTCGTCGCTCAACTCCGGCGCCAGCGGCGAAGCCTGATCGGCGCTGAGCACGGCCGCATAGATATTCCCGACGGGCAGATATAAATCGCTGGTCATGTTCAGGTCGTCAGAGGTGGCCCCGTCGTTGGTGCTGGCCACGAAATAGAGGTACTTGCCATCGCGGTCAAACGTCGGCAAGGTCGCGTCAACCAATTCGCTGGTCACCTGCGTGCTCTTGCCTGTGTCAACTGAATACAGGTAGATCGCGTGCAGATGATTCTCGGTCGAGTAGGTATAGGCGAGCCACTTCGAGTCAGGCGACCAACTGCACTGGTCGCTCTCGGTCGAGAAACCTCCGAAAGTGCCCGTCTCGCCCACTTGCGCCAGCTTGCCCGTGGTGGTATCGAGCATGTAGACATTCAGCCGATTGTCGTGAAAGACGATGCGCTTGGAATCGGGCGACCAGAGCGGATCGAAATAATAGGCCGGCTCTTTGGCCAGCGAGAATTTCTTAACCGCCGGCGCGCCCGCCACCGTGTCGCCCGTTTGCGGCGCAACGTGCAGCGCGTACAGGCCCGATTCGTCGCTGAAATAGGCGATCGACTGGCCGTCGGGCGACCACGCCGGCGAGCGCTCCATGATGCCCGGCGTGTTGGTGATGTCGCGCGTCGGCCCTTTCTTGGCGGGTACGGTCAGAATCTCGCCATGCGCTTCAAAGGCGGCGCGCAGGCCGGTGGGCGAGATAGCGGTGCTCTGCACCTGCTCCGCCACGTTGTCAATCCTCGGCCGCACCTCGGGAAAATCGGAGTCGACCTCGATGGGCACGCGATGGCTCCGGCCCGTCGCCGTGTCGAAAAGGTAAATCTCGCCGAGCTGGTCGTAGACCAGCGTGGCGCCGTCGCCGGCCAGGGTGCGGATGTCGGGGCCGTCGTTGTGCAGCGCCTCCGTCACCGCGTGCGTCTGCGTGTCGTAGCGGAAGATGCTGATGTGGCCCTTGCGGCCAGAGAGGAAATAAACCGAATTGCCTACCCACACCGGCGAAAAATCGGCCGCCGCCTCGTGCGGAATCTCCACCGAATCCAGCCCCGGCAGCGTGGTGATCCAGATGGTCGCGGCCAGGCCGCCGTGGTAGTTTCCCCAGGAGATAAACGAGGTGTAGCCAAAACCGAAGGCCGGGCTCAGCGGCTGGTAGGCGATGCGGCTGCCATCGGCCGAGTATTGCCCCTGGTAGGCCATGGGCAGCGGCAGCCGCGTCGCGATTCCGCCCCGCGCAGGAATGGTAAACAGCTGCGTGTAGCGGGTCGATGCCGAGGCGCTGGTGGAGCGAAGGAGAATCTGCTTGCCGTCCGGCGTCCATCCCACCGCTACGCTCCCGGCTGGATGGTAGGTGACGCGGAAGGGAATGCCGCCTGTTGCCGGGATGGTGTAGACGTCGTCATCGGTTCCCTCGTAATCGCCCGCGAAGGCAATGGTGCTGCCGTCGGGCGAAAACACCGGCGATGTCTCGATGCCCACCCCCTTGGTCATGCGCGTGGCCTTGCCGCCCTGGCGCGGTACCGTCCACAGATCGCCGGCGTAACCGAAGGCGATCAGGTCCTTGCTCAGCGCCGGACGCTGGTAGATGTGGTACCTGGTTTGAGCGAAACTGCTGAGAGAGCCGAGAGTGAAAAGCGTCAGAAAAGCTGCGGCACCTGCAAAGAGGCGGGTCAATGGCACGGGAATCCTCCGCTAGCATCTTACCAATGCGAGGCTCCCACTATGTTGGTTGCGGCTATCGTGATCTCAGGGTTGCTGTACCCTCCCCGGGAGTCTGCCATCCTGAGCGACCGGACGCCCTCAGCGGCGGACGGGAGGGAGTTGAAAGCGTGCCTGAGCGGAGATCGCGAAGCGATCGAGCCGAATGAGATCTGCGGTTGCTCTTTTATGACGCAGCTGGGTGCAGGGTATTTGGATTTGCCCTAAAAAGTCTGCTGCAGGTACCTGAGGTTCTTTAAGTCCACCCTATCCGGCGCTCCCGCGGCATCGAACCCAATCTCTGGGCGCGCCGACACCAGGTTGCGGCCGCGCCGCTTGGCTTCGTACATGGCCGAGTCGGCCAGGCGCATCATGGCTTCCCAGCATCGGCTCCGGTCAAGCTGCGCCACACCTGCGCAGACGGTGAGTTTGATGGCTCCCGTTTCAAACGGAATTTCGAATTTTTCCACTGCCTGCCGCACCCGTTCGGCGATCGCCAGCGCCGCCGTCTCGGTGGTATCCGGCAACAGGACTGCAAACTCTTCGCCTCCCGTGCGCGCCAGCAAGTCCTGCTGACGCAACAGGCTCCTCACTTTGTTCACCACCGCCTGCAGAGCGCAGTCGCCGGCGGCATGGCCGCGCAGGTCATTCAGCTTTTTGAAATTGTCGATATCGATCATGATCATCGAAAGTGCATTGCCAAAGCGCATGCTGCGCGCCGTCTCGCGCAGCGCCGCCTCTTCCATGGCGCGTCGATTCAATGCGCCGGTCAGCGGATCGGTGCGCGCCTGCTCGGCTAGCTCACGCTGCAGTTCAGTCACCAGCAGCCATAGTTCGCACATGGCCATGAAGGCCGCCAGAAACGCAGCCGCGGCCAGCGAATACAGCCAGCGCGGATCGTTATGCGCGATCACCGTCTCCCACGGCCGCATGTAACGGATGTTGGTCAGCACGGCCCGGTAGCCCGCCACGCAGGCTTGCCCGCATAGAATCGCCGCCCCCACGCGCGACACCACGGCGAATGGCCCGCTGCCTCGCTTCCACAATGTCCACGCCGAAAAACCGCAAAGCGCAACAAACGGAATATTGATCACGTTGCCGGTATAGGGGATCTTGCCCAGAAACGCGCAGGTGTACGCGGCCAGAACTACAACCACCGGAATCCAGAGGCGGCGGTACGGCACCGGCTTGCGCACCACAAACCAGTGCAGGCCCATCCACTGCAAGGAGATCGATATCAGGTAGAGCTCGTTGGCGGCCATCCCGGTCCACAGCGCGGGCGCTTTACCTTCCAATCCCTGCAGGATCAGCTTGGCCAGTCCCACGATCAACCCGGCCGCGAACCACTGCATCCCCTTTACGCGCCAGTTGAACCACGCAAGCAGGCTGATGCTCACGGTGAACACGGTCACCGAGGCGATATTCGTGAAGAAGAATGTCCCGTAGTCCATCTCGCGGCGCAGGTCCCCCGAAACTCTTTCCCGCTTCTATCTATCGGCAGGAATTTGAGATTCTTCTAAGCAGGCGCCCTGGTGGAGCGGCGTGGAGGTCGTGTGCCCGCCGCTCCCCTCCCCAATCGGGCAACAGGCAACTGCTTGTCTGGTGCCATGATTCTGGTAGACTTACCGCGTCCTCAGGAGGCATCTATGATTCGCGGTCTTTGCTCTTTGGTTGCGGTGCTCTTCGTCCTCGGTGGATTTGCCTTTGCCCAGCCGGGCCCGGCTCCGGCCGCAGACCGGGTGGCTATCCGGGCCGGCCACCTCATCGACGGCAAAAGCGACACCCCCATCGCCAACGCGCTGATCCTGGTCGAAGGCGGCAAAATCAGCAGCGTGACGCCAGGCGGATCGGCTCCGGCGGGCGTGAAGGTCATCGACCTCTCCAAAGCCACCGTGCTGCCGGGATTCATCGACGCGCATACGCACGTGCTGCTCAACGGCGACATCACCGCGGAGGACTACGACAAGCAGCTCCTCAAGTGGTCCATTCCCTATCGCGCCATCCTGGCGGCTCGCAATGCGCAAATCGCGCTCTCGCACGGGTTCACCACGCTGCGCGACGTCGAGACTGAGGGCGCCATGTTTGCCGACGTCGATGTGAAAAACGCCATCGCCAACGGCGAAATCCCCGGGCCGCGCATGGAAGTGGCCACGCGCGCGCTGACGCCCACCGGCATGTATCCGCTGCTTGGCTATTCGTGGGAGCTCGACGTTCCCAAGGGCGTGCAATATTGCGACGGCGTGGAGGAGTGCCGCAAGGCGGTGCGCGAGCAGGTGATGAACGGCGCTGACCTCATCAAGTACTACTCCGATCACGGCTACTTCTACGGCCCCGATGGCGTGCTGCATAGCCACGTGAACTTCAGCGATGAAGAAGCGAAGGCCATCGTGACCGAAGCGCACCGGCTGGGCCGCAAAGTCGCCTCACATGCCATTGGCACCGACGGCATTGCCGCCGCCCTGCGCGCCGGAGTCGACAGCATCGAGCATGGCGACGGGCTCACCGCCCCGCAGATGGAAGAGATGGCGCAGCGCGGCATCTACTGGGTGCCCACCATCATCGTGGGCGTCTACGTGGCCACCGGCCGCCAGGGAAACTGGCCCAAAATGGTGGAGACCGAAAAGGCCGCGTTCCAGTTGGCGCTCACCAAGGGCGTCAAGATCGCCCTCGGCACCGATGCCGGCGGCTTCGATTGGAAGGATCTGAACGAGGCCAAGGAGTTCGAGTACTACGTCAACTACGGCATGACGCCGATGCAGGCCATCCGCACGGGGACGGTCACGGCCTCGGAGCTGCTGGGGTGGTCCGACAGAATTGGAACCGTGGAGCCCGGCAAATTTGCCGATCTCGTCGCTGTCTCCGGAGATCCACTGAAAGACATCACCGAACTCGAGCGCGTGCGCTTTGTGATGAAGGGCGGCGTGGTGATGAAAAACGAATTTTAGGCGCAGGCCGAAGCTTGTACCAAAAGTTGCGCGGTCATCCTGAGCGTAGGCCGCCGCGGCGACCGGAGTCGAAGGACCTGTATTTGCTTTTCGACCAACCCGCGCGTTTGACCCGTGATCGGATCCTTGGTCCCTTGGTCCCTGTCTTCCTCACATCGCCAGAATCTCCGCCCACACCGCCGGTTCCACCGGCAATCCCAGCTCGGTGTTCTCCCGGCGGATGCGCAGCGTTTCCTCGCCGGGATAACGTACTCGGGCGTGCTGCGCCGCAGCCTGGCTGTTGACCACCGATGCCACGATTTCGTTTGCAATCTGCGCGGCGCGCGGCGCGGGACCGAAAGCCTCGGGATTGAGCGCCAGAAACATCTGCGAAATCGCCGTCTCCTGCAGCGGGTCGGCCACGATCTCGTGGGTCGCCCGGCCCAGCGTCATCATCGCGGCCATCATGTCGAGCACAATGGCAAGCCCTGAGCCTTTCCAGTATCCAATCGGCAAGGGTCGCCACGACTTGGCGATCGCCGCGGGGTCGCGCGTCAGGTTGCCTTCGCCATCGAAGCCGCCGTCAACCGGCAGCATCTCGCCGCGCTTGCGGTAGCTATCCAGCGCGCCGTAGGAAAACTGCGACATGGCCATGTCGAGCACCACCGGCCCGGCCGCCCGCGGCACCGCGATCACCAGCGGATTGTTGCCCAGCACGCGCTCCGCTCCGCCCCATGGCGGCAAATTCGGCATCGTGTTTGTCCAGCAGATGCCGATCATGCCCGCCTCTGCCGCCTGCCAGCCGTACGTTCCGCCGCGCATCCAGTGGTTGGTGTTGCCCATCGCCACGCAGCCCACGCCGTGCGTTCGCGCCAATGCCAGCGCGCGATTCATGCCGGCGAGCGCGTTCAGGTTGCCCGGGCCGCGGCGCCCGTCCCAGCGCTCCAGCGCGCCCACGCTTGCGGTCACCATCGGCTCGGCCGCAGGATCGACCATCCCGTTCCGAATCGTCGCCACAAAGCGTGGGAAGCGATTGATGCCGTGCGTGTAGACGCCGTCGCGCGTGGTCTCCGCAAAAAGCCGCGCGCACGTCTCGGCGCGCCCGGCCGCAAACGTGAGCTTGCGCAGCACGCCCGCCAGCGTCGCCTGCACTTCTTCAAATGGAATGCGATTCATCGCCTGCCCTGATGAACTTGTATCAGGATATGTGTGAGGAAGAGAAGAGCTCCGCTTGCCGAAGGTTTTGAATTCAAAAGCTGACTCGCCAACCCGCTATTCCTTCAGCGTCACCGTGATCTTGCGCGCATCGCCGCCCTCCGACGCAACCACGATCTCGCCGGTGGCGCGCTTACGGATGCTCTTGAACTTGTCGCCCCACTCCACCACCACCAGCGCGTCGGGCGTCAGCAGATCGTCGAGTCCCAGCGTCTCCAGCTGGCGCTCGCTTTCCAGCCGATAGACGTCCAGGTGATAGAGCTTCACCGGCTTGCCGTTGCGCGCGCCGTCATACTCGTGAATCAGCGTAAACGTAGGGCTGGTTACCTCGTCGGGCTCGGCCGCGTCCAGCGCCTGCGCGATGCCCTTCACCAGCGTGGTTTTTCCCGTGCCCAGCTCGCCGCGCAGCAGCAGGAATTGCGGCGGCTTGAGCAGGTGCACAAGCCTGCGGCCCACGGCGATAGTATCGGCGCCGTTTTGCGTGGTGAACTCGTGGATTTTGCCTTCGGCAACCGGCGCGGCATCGGTCATTGCTCAGCCCTCGCGTAGGCCTGCCGCACGGGACGAGTCCCCTGCATGCAATGCCCCCTGCAACCAAACATAACCTTTTCGGCCCTCGCTGTGAAGCTTGTGCGGGTGCCAATGAAACGCCGGTGCCAGTTGCGCCAGGCAATCGGTGGCCAGCAGAGTGTGCTCGTCGCCGTCGCGCACCGCCAGGTCCGCGGCCAGCCCATGAAGATAGACGGCGGCCTCCACGGCGCGTTGTACATCGCCCGGATATTGCGCCAGCAAGCCTGCAATCATCCCGGTGAGCAGGTCGCCGCTGCCGCCCTTGGCCAAGCCGGGATTGCCTGAGGTGCTCACGGCTACGCGTCCATCGGGATGCGCCACGAGCGTGCGCGCCCCTTTTAACACCAGCGTCACACCCATACGTTCGGCAAAATCGCGCGCGGTCTTTAGCCGCTTGGCCTGCACCTTGGCGGTTGTCGTTCCCGCCAGCCGCGCCATTTCCCCGGGATGCGGGGTCAGCACCACGGTGCGCTTTCCCTCACCGGCAAGACTGGCAATCTGTGCCGGCCGTGCGGCGAGGATGTTGAGCGCGTCGGCATCGATCACTGCGGGAATCTGAGTCGCCGCCAGCAGCCCCAAAGTGAATCTGGCCGCTTGCGCATCCTGCCCCAGTCCCGGCCCGATCGCAAGCACGGTCTTGCCTGCTGTCAACGCTTCAAGCCGCTTCGTCTCAAGATTCTTCGCTGCCACCTGGCCCTGCGCGCCCGCAGTCAGCGGCCAGGTCATCAGCTCCGGCACAAACGATGCCACAACCGCAAGTGCAGGCGACGGCACCGCTGCCGTTACCAGCCCCGCTCCCACGCGCAGCGCTGCCAGTGCCGCCATCGCGGGCGCGCCGGCCTTGCCGCCCGCAGATCCAAACGTGCCGCCCACCACCAGTACGTGTCCGAAATTACCCTTGTTGGCTGCCGCCGCGCGCGTCGTCTGCGCCAGCTCCAGCGCCGATCCCGCCCAGTCGATGTTCAGCTTTGAAATGATCGCCGCATCCGGCGAGCCGATGGGCGCAACCACGACGGGCTGATCCCAACGCCGCGTCAATTGCCCAAAAACATGCGCCGGCTTGGGCGCGGTGAACGTCACCACGGCGTCGGCGGGAAATGCCGGCCCCGCAAACTGCGCGCTGGTCTCATCGGCCGGCCAGCCCGACGGCAGATCCACCGCGAGCACCGGCGCTTTGCTGCCGCGCACCCACTCCAGAGCGTTCAGCGCCAGCCCCTTCAGTGGAGGCTTGAAACCCGTTCCCAGAACCGCATCCACGATGAGGTCGGCATTAAGCGCGTCTTTGTGGCGCGCCAGTTCTGCCGCGTCGGTTGCTACGTGCACGTGCCCCAGCACGGGATGCGTCAGCTCTCTCCACGCCACGGCGGCATCGCCTGAGAGTTGCTCCGGCGCGCCCAGCAGAATCGTCGTCACGTCCAACCCGGCGTCAACGAGCATCCGCGCCGCCATCATGCCGTCGCCGCCGTTGTTGCCGCGGCCGCAGAGCACCGTCACGCGCCGCGCCGCAGGAAATTGCTCCTGCGCAAGCTTCGCGACCGCCGCGGATGCCGCGCGCATCAGTTCGATCGACGCAATCCCATACTGCGCGCTCGTGGCGCGATCGCAGGCCTGCATTTCGGCTGCGGACAGAACGTGCATCGCCTTCATGGTAATCGAAGCTGTCAGCCGTCAGCTATCAGCTCTTGGCTCCTGGCTTCTAGGTTTCGCGCACCTTGGCTTCAGGCTGTCCCAGTTGAAGGCTCAAAGCTGAGAGCTGACCGCCGCTTTTTTACCTCAGCAACCGCGCCTGCAGGGTGGTATGGGAATTGGCGCGAGAGAGAATGCAAACCCCGTTCCGGTCGCAGCGAAAGTGAATGGCAGCTGGAAACACCTGCCATTCCGACCCGCGGTTATGCAATCCGGTGGTTATCAGAAAGACCCGTCCTGCGCTGGTTTCTACGGTTCCGCGCGAAGGATTATCGCCCACGATCACGTCGTCGCCCTCAATGGCCGTTGGCAGATGCTGCACTTGCCCCACAAACCTGTTCGCGGCACGAGCCTTCTGCGCTGCCGCGGCGGGCGTCAACTTCTGGTGCTTGAGCCAATCCTCCTGCTCGGCCAGAGTGGGGAAGTTGGTTGCAAAGTCCCACGCCACCAGCTTCGTGTAGGACTTCGCCGGGCATGGCAGCCCGCCCGAGATGGCGATCTCCGCGATCTGCCCGTCCTCGCCGGCCACATTCTGCACCGTGTCGCCCGATGGCGTCTTCTGCGGCTGCAGCACTTGCGCGGGGTCGGGCGTGGCTTCTTCCGGGGCGGGCGGCGGAAACAGGATCTCCTTCTGGCACACCACTAGGCCCTCCGCATTGCGCAGCCGGATCGTCAGCGAAAGCGGCCGCGGCGGATTCTGCGCCACGGCTTGGAATCCGGGGATGAACTCCTGCTCCAGCGGATCGAGAGAAAGCTGGTATTCCGCGCTTCCCTCCCAGCGCGCAATCAGTCGTCCTCCCAGCCCTGCCGGATCGAATCGCTGCGTTCCCAGGTCGATGTACTGTGCCGGGGGCGTGGGCTCGATCGCCTCGCGGGTGCCGAAAACAAGCAAACCCACCAACCCTGCCGCAAGCGCGACACCGGCAACGAGCAGCAAGATCCCGCCAACTTTGAGTGGTTGCTTTGCTGACGCGGAAGGTTTCGGAGGAGGCTCCTCCTTGCGAAACGAATAAAGCTCTTCCTGCGACGCGGTCTTTGAAGGCACAACTTCAAAGCGCCCAAGAGGAGGCGACGCGTCGCCCGTCGCATGCTCGTCTACTGCCTGCTTTCCAGACCCGAGTTCGTCCGCACCGCTCATAGGGCAGATACCTGATCTTGCGAAACGAAAGACCCCGCGTGGAATCAAAGCCATTGAAGCACGAGATCGGCTCCGTGGCAATATAACTTCGGGTTCATGCATGCCGACTCTCTCTTTTGGGCATTCCACATCGCGCGGACGCGCCGGCCTTCAGAATTCGATTCTGCCCTGGAAGGCAATCATGCGCGGCGAACTGTCACCGCCCAATCCGACCCCCAGCAGCCCCGTGGGCGGCATCGTAAGGCTTTGCAGCGTTCCGAATCTTGCCGGAACCGAGCCGGGCACGCCGGCCTGAACTGTGCTGGGGAGCGCAAAGTTGGGATGATTGAATGCATTGAATAACTGGCCGTCGATGCGCAGTTTGATCCCCTCCCGGATCGGAAAAACCTTCGTGATGTACATATCCGAATACGTGAAATGCGGTCCGCGCACCGAGTTCCGGCCGGAGTTGCCGAACTGGCAGATCGCCCGGTTATCGTTCTCTACGCCAAGAGTGCCGGTATAACATGCGCCGGTCGTTGGATCGACTACCGAGACGAACGCGCCGGGGTTGAGCCACTGCTTCGTTCCATTGATGGTGACGCTGGGGTAGGGAGCCTTGCGATAGAGCGCCACGCCGGGGACACGGTTGGCATAGTTCGGTACTGCAAACTGGATGGTTTGCGCGGGATTGGACGCCTGAAAGACGCCATTGCCATTGGCGCTGTATTGCTGGCTCAACACGCTGAAGGGCAGTCCGGAATGAAGGAACCCTGTCTCCGAAAAGGACCAGCCTCCAAAGACCTGACGCAGGATCGCATTGCTGGAGCGGAACGGCACCTGATAAACCCCGAAGGCGGAGATGTTCTGCCGCACGTCGTAGTCGCAACTGGCATACTGCCGGCTTAACTCTCCCGGCAACGGTGATTCCAGCCCCTGCGAGGAGAAGGCGAGCAAGCCGCCATTCGATACTTCGTCGAGGCAATGACTGAAGGTGTAGTTGCCGCGCAGGGTCAAGCCGCTCCATTGTCGCGTGTAGACGGTCTGCAATGCACTGTAGTTGCTGTTCGCGCCGGTCTCAAACTCGGTGACATTTCCAAATCGCTGGTCGAGCGGCTGCTGGTAGGGAAATGGCGCAAAGCATCCATCGCAGACGTTCTGGTAGCCGTTGAGCTGCACCTGGTAGGGTTCATGCAGTCCGCGCGTGCCCACGAAGTCGGCGCGCAAGTTGCCGCGCGCGCCGATCTGCTGCTCGACGCCGGCGTTGTACTGGAAGTAATACGGGGTTTTGAGTGTTCCCGTGGGGAAGGTGTTCAAGCTGACGGCCAGCGGACAGGTAGGGGCGCCCGGCTGGATGCCCACGCAGGGCGCGCCACCGGAAATGAAAGTCGTCTGAAATGACTTATTGGCGCTGGCTGCCGCATCAACAGCGCTTCCGGGAACGCCAGGTGCAATCCCCAGGCCGCCCACCTGTCCCCCGATACCGCCGGTAAAGGAGGGATCGTTGGGCGCGTTCATCAGACCGCTATCGGCAATCTCCTGCGGGATGATGTCGTTGAATACGCCGAACCCGGCATGAACAGCCGTGCGTGGACCAAGCTGATAGGCAATCGAGGCGCGCGGCTGGTAGACAAACAGCGGTGTTGCCGGGAACAGGTTTTGGACATTGCCCAGAACAACCTGATTCAGTGGTTGATTGGTTTCATGCGAAGCATCGAGGAAGGAACCGGCCATGCGGGAAAAAAGATTCCGCCGGCTGGCGACGTTGGCGTTCCAGGTCACGCGCATGCCGTAGGTGAGGGTCGCTTTCGCCGAAGGCTTCCAGGTGTCCATCCCGTAGTATTCGAAATTGCCGACGGCCACCCTCTCTTTCAGAGAAACCGGGAAGTTCTGCTGAGCAGTATATGCGGCTCCATACGTGAACTCCGCCAGGTCGTTGTAGGCGACCGTCGGCACAACGCCTTCACCGAGGTCGTAGTCGCTGGTGTCGACGCGTCGCGTATTGACGCCGAAGTGCAACGTGTGGGGTCCGCGTGTCCAGGTCAGGTTGTCGTTGATCTGCCATTGCGTAACCTTGCGCCCCTGCGGAAACGTATCATTCAGGCCGCCGATGGTGGTAAATGGCACGCTGTCGCTGCCTGAGGCAAGCATGATGGGAAAAGTCTGCAACTCCTGCGAATAGTTGTTTGGCTCAAAGATGCTCGAGTACCAGCTTGCGCCGGGGTTGAACTGGTTCACCAGCCCCGGGCTGAAGATGTGCGTGTAGCCCAGAACCAGCGTGCGCTGCGGCTGCGGCGAATAGGCGTTAAAGATGGAGTTGATGGGGTCTGTCCACTCCGCCTGCAAGCCCGTGTCCTGCTGAAAGCGGTACCAGATGCTGTCTTTGGTGTTGATGGTTTGATCGATCTTCACCACCATCAGGTTCTCGCTGTCGCTGTTGTTCAGAGAACGCTGCTGCTGCGCTGCACAGCCGCTGCCGTTGAGCTGCGTGCCGGCTGCCGGAGGCGGCAACAGGGCTTCGGACGCGTCCAGCGGGCAGGCCGTAATCGCCACCGGCGAGCCGCCGGGAGGAGGCAGCAGCGGGAACATGTTCTTATAGAAGGGAAGCTCTGCGGGTTGCGCCGGAAGGTTGGTTTCTGTAACGGAATCGTATCCGCCCGTGGCAAGCTGCCCCAGCACATATTGCTGATAAGCGGGCGTGGGTAAGGTGATCGACGAAACGATGGGCAAAGCGATGCGAATACCCTCGTAGTGTGCGAAGAAAAAGAGCCTATCCCGGCGAATCGGCCCGCCCACGCTGACGCCGAATTCATTCACCACTGAACGCGGCTTTTTGGCGATGTTGCCCGGCGTGTCGTTGGCATGGAGAAAATAATCCTCCGCGTTGAACAGCGAGCCGTTCCAGATCTCGTAGAGGTCGCCGTGAAACTGGTTGGTCCCCGACTTGGTAAAGTAGTTCACCTGCGCCACGGCATAACGGCCCTGATCCACGGAAAATGAGTTGGTGTTCACCGTTGATTCCTGGACGGCGTCGAGCCCGATGACGAGGTTGGTGGAGAGGCCGATATTCAGGCCCAGCCAGGGATCGTTTGAGTCAAAGCCATCGAGGATGTAGCCGTTCGAAGTCGCCGGCAGGCCGTTGAACTCCACGTTGCCATAGCCGCCCGGGGCCCTGGCGTCGCTTGACGAGCCGGCCGTATTCATCAAAGCGCCCTGCGCGAATTGCGTGACATACGTGAGATCCTGCCCGGGATTGGGCAGGTTTTCGATGGCCTTCGCTTCGATGGTCGTGGTGGTGTTGGGATTATCGAGGGTCAACAGGCCCTGCTGCGCGGTCACCTCCACGGTTTGCGATGTGGAATTCACCTGCAGCGTGAAATTCAGCGCCACGTTGCGTCCCACGCCCACCGGCGTCGGCTCCGACTCTGCGTCGGCAAAGCCCGCAAGCCGCACCGTGACCCGGTACGTGCCGGGATTCACCTGGGAAAAAAGATAATGCCCGCCGGCGTCGGTCTGTCCGGTGCGCGTGGCCTTGGTGTCGACTTCCGTCGCCGTCACCGAGGCGTTGGCGACGACCGCGCCGGAAACGTCCTGCACCGTTCCCGAAATTGCGCTCGATGTGCCGCTTTGCGCCGCCAGGACGCCACAATTAACCATGGATAATAAAAGCTGAAAGACCAGCAGTTGGCGGCTTGTTTTTCTGCACTCCGTAAGAACCTCCGGGGAATTGGGGAAACTGGCGCCCGACAGCGCGTCGTTATCTGTGGGGTGCAGGGTGCACAAAAATCAGCGGCCTAGAAAAGTCTCGACCAGCAGCCACGCGTTCAGGCCGGCAATGAGCGCAGCCGTGAACCACGCCAGCGCCTGAAGCCAGCGCCCATTCACAAACTCGCCCATGCGCTTGCGGTCGCCGGTGAACAGCACCAGCGGCACCACGGCAAAGCTCAATTGGAACGACAGGATCACCTGGCTCAGGATGAGCAGCTTCTCCGTTCCCTGCGCGCCCATCAGGGCAACCACGATGATGGTGGGAATAATGGCCAGCGAACGGGTAATGAGCCTCCGCAACCAAGGCTTCACGCGAATGTGAACGAAGCCCTCCATCACTACCTGCCCGGCCAGCGTGCCTGTAATCGATGAGTTCTGTCCGCTGGCCAGCAGCGCGATGGCAAAAAGCGTGCTCGCCGCGCCCGCGCCCAGCAGCGGGCTCAGCAGCTTGTACGCGTCCTGGATGGCAGCGACCTCGTAGTGCCCGCTGCGGAAGAACACCGCCGCGGCGACAATAAGAATCGCGGCGTTCACGAACAGCGCGATCATCAGCGCCGTGGCCGAGTCCACGTTGGCCATGTGAATGGCCTCGCGCTTGCCCTCGGGCGTCCGCTCGTACTTCCGGCTCTGCACAATCGACGAGTGCAGATACAGGTTGTGCGGCATCACCGTGGCGCCCAGGATGCCGATGGCGATGTAGAGCATGGCGGGATTGGTGACAATCGCGGGCGACGGAATGATCAGATTGCGCAGGATTGGCAAGTAATCCGGCCGGCTCATTAGCATCTGCACGCCGAACAGCGCAATGATAGTCCCGATGAGCGTGATCACCAGCGCTTCGACCTTGCGGAACCCCCAGCGCTGCAGCATCAGGATCACCAGTACATCCACGCTGGTGATGAGCACTCCATAGAAGAGCGGGATGTGGAACAGCAGGTTGAGCGCGATGGCCGATCCGATTACTTCGGCCAGGTCACACGCAGCGATGGCCACCTCGGCCAAAATCCAGAGCGAGAAACTCGCCGCGCGGCCGTAGCTCTCGCGGCAAAGCTGCGCCAGGTCGCGTTCCGTGGCCACGCCAAGCTTGAGCGCCAGGCTCTGCAGCAGAATCGCCATCAAATTCGAAAGCATGATGACGTAGAGGAGCGTGTATCCGAAGCGCGAACCGCCGGCAATGTCGGTGGCCCAGTTGCCCGGATCCATGTAGCCGACCGAGATCAGGAATCCCGGACCCGCAAACGCCAGCAGCCGCCGCCAATAGAGCGGCGATCGCGAAACGTGCACGCTCGAGTGCACCTCGGGCAGCGAGGGCTCGGTGAGCACGGTTCGAGTTACGACTTCTGTAGCCATGGACTGATGGGGAAAGACCCGCAGGCCTCTCAACCCCAGTATGCCACAAGTTGTTAATCATGGTTAAGCAATTATTTTATTTTTAATTATTACCAAGGTTTATCCCTGTTTACTGCGTTTCTATCCACCGCCCTTAACCCTTTGATTTACTGGCTATTGGCTATTAGCTACCGGCTACTGTCTCCTCCCTACTCCTATTCCCTGTCTTTTCCGGCCTTAGCCACACCGCCTCGGCGGCCGGCCTTCCCAGGATGGAATTCCCCGTAGGCAGTTCAATCAAAACGGTTTGATCGTAGTTCTGGCTCAGCACCTTCAGGCTCTTGCCGGGCCCTATGCCAGTGCTGTGCAGAAAACTCAACAGCCTGGGATCGCGTTCTTGCAGGCTGCTTACGATGTAGCGCTTGCCCTCCGCCGCCTCTGAAAGTCGCGTCTCCCCCCGCCGCTTGCGCTCCGCGGGACTCACCGGAAGCACTGCATTGCCGTGCGGACAGGCGCCTGACTCGCCCAGCTTTTCTTTCAGCTTGGCCTCGAATGCGGGCGTCACCGCGTGCTCCAGCCGCTCCGCCTCTTCGTGAATTTCGTGCCACTCCATGCCGAAGATCTCACTCAACATGCGCTCGATCATGTGATGGCGCAGCGCCGTCCGATATGCCGTCTCGCGACCCGCCGCCGTCAGGCGCACAATGCCGTCGTCGCCCACCTTTACCAGCCCGTCGCGCTTCAGCCGCTTCAGCGCCATGGTCACCGCCGGCGCCGACACTTCAAGCCAATGCGCCAGCGTGGCCGGAATCACCTGGCGCCCTTCTGCCTCAGCCTCGAGAATGGCCTTGAGGTAGTTCTCCTTCGAAACCTGGATGGAGTCTTTCATTTTGGTGTTCAAATCAGTCTAATTCGGGGAGCCGGCACAGCAGCTCGTTGCTAAGGACTTTTCCCGGATACGTCAACTTTGGCAAATGCCGCCCGAAATCCTGGCCAATAGCTTGAAAACAAACGAAATGAAGAGACTTGCCGCCCCCTTGTGAATTTCGTTGCACATCGCCCTGTGCGGTGGGAAAATAGTGGCACTTTATCTATTTGTCCCAGAGAGCAGCTGCAGTCTGCATCCCGGCACAAATGAAACTTGCATGAAGCTTTGCCCCCAGTGCGAGTCCGGATTTGCCGATGACGTGTCGGTGTGTCCAGCCCACGGCATCCTGCTCAGCGAGATTCGCGATCTCAAGCCGGGCATGCTCATCCGCGGCATCTACAGGATCAAAAAGAAACTCGGCAAGGGCGGCATGGGCTCGGTGTACCTGGCCCAGCATCAGCTCCTCAACGAGCCACGCGCCCTCAAGTTCCTCTCTCCCGAGTTAAGCGGAAACGAGGCTTTCACCAGCCGCTTTCTGCGCGAGGTGCGCACCCTGCGCCTGGTACGCAATCGCCACGTGGTCAATTGCGGCGACCCGGAGCGCGCCGAAGATGGCTCCCTCTTCTTCTCGATGGAGTACGTCGACGGCCCCACTCTGCGTGAATTCCTCCACGCCGCTCCCAGCCCATTCGATGTGAAGCTTGCTCTCGACATCACGCGCGGCATTGCCGAAGGGCTGGGCGCCGCGCACGCGCAGGGCATGGTGCATCGCGACATCAAGCCTGAAAACATCCTTATGGCGGGCGAGGGCGAAAGCTGGCTCCCCAAGATCGCGGATTTCGGCATCGTGGCCACCAAGGTTAACAGCAAGCGCACCCGCACCGGCAGCATGCTGCTCACCATGGCCTACGCCGCGCCCGAGCAATGGCTCGGCGCCCGCGCCGCCGACCTCGACGGCCGCACCGATCTTTACGCACTGGGCGGAGTGCTCTTTGAGATGCTCACCGGCCGGACCGCATTCGACGCGGAAAACTACCACGGCTGGGCGCAAAAGCATATGCATGCATTGCCGCCCGCGCCCAGTTCGCTGCGCCCCGATCTTGAACAGTGGAGCGGGCTCGACAGGCTGGTCCTGCGCCTGCTCGCCAAGGAGCGAGACGATCGTCCGCGCGACGTCGCGGCGGTGCTGGCCGTGCTTTCGGCCGTCGCGTCCGATGCGGCTCTGCCCTCGCCTCAGGCCGCACCCAACCCGGCAACGATGCGCAGCCACAGCGACCATGCCGAAAGAGAATCAAATCGCTTCATGCCCGCGCGGTGGGAAGGCGTTCCCGCGTTCCGCTTCGCCTTGCGCAGCGCCGGGGGTGCAAGCGTTCGGCGTGGCCGTGTAATTACAGGGCCTCAACCCGTGCCACAGCGCACATCAGGGGAATACGCCGTACTCGACCGGTCCACGTGGCGCGGTGCCGAGAGCCGCACCAGCGGCGCGTATCAAACTCTCGGCCGCACCACGCGTGCGCGCCAGGCGCGCTGTTCGACGGGAGGGGAGGCGCGCGCGCAAAAGCCCGCCCGCAATCGCACTCAACTCTGGACTGCGGCATTCCTTTTGTTTGCGTGCATGGCCCTCGCCACTGAGTACTTCTACGCGCCCAGGGTCAAGTTCCTCGCGCTGCAGAGCCAAACCGGCCCCATTCTCTCGGTCGCTTTCAGCTTCAACGGGCAAACCCTGGCATCGGCAAGCCGCGACGACACCATTCAGTTTTGGCGCATGTCCACCGATAAGCCGCTCAACACCCTGCTTGACGACGTGAATGCCCTGGCATTCTCTCCTGATGGGAGCACGCTTGCCGCCGCCAACTGGGATAGGAACGTGCAGCTTTGGAGCGCGGCTACCGGCCAGCTTCTCGATACCATGGCCGGCCACACCGGCGCGGTGCTTTGCGTTGCCTTCAGCCCCGACGGCCATATCCTGGCCTCGGGCAGCAGCGATAAAACCGTGCGCCTCTGGGATGTGTCAACCGGTAAACCGCTCGCCGTCCTGCGCGGGCATACTGCCGAAGTGCGCGCGGTCGCCTTCAGCTCCGACGGCCGCACGCTCGCTACCGGCAGCGCCGATACCTCGATTAAGTTATGGAATCCCGCCAGCGGAAGGCTCCTGCGCACGCTCACCGGCCACAGCCGCGCCGTGAACGCCCTCGCCTTCAGGCCCGACGGCCGCGCGCTCGCCTCGGCCAGCGACGACCGCACCATCCTCATTTGGGATACGGCCATCGCAAAGGTCCTGCGCGTGCTCCGCGGTCACACCGGCCCGGTGCGCGCGGTCGCCTTCAGTCCTGATAGCCGCATCCTGGCTTCCGGCAGCGATGACACCACCGTGCGCTTGTGGAATGCGGCGGCGGGAACGCCGTTGACCATGCTCGCAGGCCACACCTCGGCCGTCGACTCCCTGGCCTTCAATCCGAATGGGCTCATCCTCGCATCGGGCAGCGCCGACAAAACCATTCGCCTGTGGAACCTGACTTCTGCGCGCTTCTAGACGTCACTGCGACGGGGTGATCTCGCACCCGTGAAGACGTACTGCCGGTTTCCCCAGTTCAAAAGAACTCAATCAGAGGAGCTTTGTAACAAGGGCACGACTTCACAGGCTGCGGAAAAACTCAATCGGAGGTGGCTTTGTAACAAGGGCACGACTTCACAGGCTGCGGAAAAACTCAATCGGAGGTGGCTTTGTAACAAGGGCGCGGCTTCAGCCTGAGGGGACGTTCCAGATTGTAAAATTCCTTTTTCAGCAGGCCCTTCAGCCGCGCTGCAAGGACCCACAAAACTGGGGCTAATAGAACTGCCGACACATGCGGCGTCCCCGCTACTTGACCGTCACCTTCGGTTCCACCGACAATCCCGGCCGCAGCTCCTGGTTAGGATCTTCCTTGGCAAGATTCGTGAAGTCAATGCGCACAGGAACGCGCTGCACCACCTTCACGTAGTTGCCGGTCGCGTTCTCCGGCGGGAACAGCGACAGCACCGAGCCCGTGGCGCCGCCGATCTGTGTCACTCGGCCTGAATAATCTCTGCCCGTCGAGTCCACGTGAATCTCCACCGTCTCGTTGGCGTGCATGTGCCGCAGCTGCGTTTCCTTGAAGTTCGCCGTCACCCATATATCCTGTAGCGACACCAGCGTCAGCAGGTTCTGCCCCGCCGACACATTCTGGTCGATCTCCAGACTTTTGCGCGTGATGATGCCGTTGGCCGGCGCCACGATCTTGGTATAGCTCAGGTTTAGCTTCGCCTGGTCCAGTTGCGCCTGCGCCTGCTGCACCTGCGCTTCGGCCTGCTTGGCCTTTGCGTCCTGCGCCTTTACCTGGTCGGGCGCGGTTTCCGCGTACTTCAACATGGCCAGCGCCTGCGTCTCGCGTTCATGCGCCACGCGCACCGCGTCTTCGGCGGCGTGCTGGCTGGCGCGTGCATCGGCCAGCGCGGCATTCGAAGAGTCGGCCGCGGCCACCGCTGCGTCAAACTGCTGCTTGCTGATTACATCTTTTTCCACCAGCGGCTTGTAGCGCTCCAGGTCCGATTGCGCTTTGATATTGTTGGCATCGGCCTGCGCCACGCGCGCCCGCGCCGCGGCCAGCTGCTGCTCGGCCTGCGACACCGTGGCGTGCGCGCCGCTGACATCGGCGGTAGCCGAGCGCAGATTGCTCCCCGTGTTGATGGTGATGATGGGAACATTTACTCGCGCCGCCTCGGCATTGGCCTTGGCGCTGGCCAGCACAGCCTCGGCATTTTCCACCGCAACCTCGTAATCGCGCGGATCCAGCTCGGCAATAGGCTGGCCCGCCTTCACCACCTGGTTCTCTTCCACGTCCACGTTGATCACCTGCCCCGCAATGCGCGCGCTCACCTGGATCAGGTGGCCGTTCACCTGCGCGTCGTCGGTGTCTTCGCTGTACGTCGAGCGCCACCAGATGCCCAGCGCCACCAGCACCGCCACCAGGATGGCGATGATGAGAATGCCTCTGCGGCGCGAGCGCGGCGCTTCGATCTCGGTCTCTGCGGCCGATTCTCTCGGCTCCGGTTCCGGGGCTGGTGTTGGATTTGGGTCCGCCACGTCACTTCCCTCCTAGATATTTCCTGTAGTCCTGCCCGTCTCCCAGGGCACGCGCCAGGCTCAGCTTGGCCACGTTATGCCGGTAGAGACTCACCACGTACTGGCTGTCGGCCTGCGCCACCGTTTGCTGTGCCTGGCTCACCGCCAGGTTGTCGCTCACGCCGTTCGCGTAGCGATCCTGCGCCTCTTTCAAGGCCTCGTTGGCCAGCGCCATGCTCGACTGCGCCACTTCCACCTGCTTCTGTGCCGAGGCAATGTCCAGCAGCGCGTCGCGCACGTCGGCTTCCACCTGTGCCTGCTTATCGCTCAGTTGCGCCTGCGCAACGTCGAGCTGCGCCTGCGCCTGCTGCGCCTCGCCGCGCAAGGCAAATTCCGCAAACAGCGGCACGCTCAATGTGGCCGTCGAATCCACGGTGCCGTGCGAGTGGCTCAGCGTGGTGCCAATGTCGCCGTAGTCGGTGTCCACCTGCACGGTCGGGAACCGGGCTGCCGTGGCCGCCTTGCGCTGCTCCGTCGCTGCCGCCGTCTCCTCGACCAGCGCCGCCAAGTCCTTGCGATTCGCCTTGGCCTGCTCGATCAGCTTCTCCGCGTCCAGTTGGTCAAAAGGCGCATATGGCGCCTTGTCAGTCAAATTAAAACTCTGCGCCAGCGGCAAGCCGATGGTCCGTGCCAGCGCCAGCTTGTCCTTTTCCAGCGCGTTCTGCGCCGCGATCAGTTGCTGCTCCAGCGACTGGTAATCCACGCGCGCCCGCAACTCGTCCAGCAGCGGCGCCGTTCCCGCCTGGTGATTGGCCGCGGCTTGATCCAGCGAAATCTTCGCCGTGGCCACCTGCGCCTGCACGCTGCTCACTTCGGTCTCGTCGGCCACCACCAGCAGGTACGCATTGCCCACCGTCAGCACCAGCAGGTCGCGCGCGTCCTGCGCCGACAATTGCGCCCCCGAAAAATTGTGCTGTGCCGCCAGGTAGTCGCGCAGCGATGAAACATTCACCAGCGACCATGTGAGCGAGGCCCGCACATCCTCATATTGAAACGGCCCGATGATCTTGGGAAATCCCGGGATGCGCAAACCTTCAGCCGGCAGATCCACCTGCGATACCACATCCTTGGCGTTGAAGTCGATCGAAGGCACCAGCGCTTGCAACTGGCTCAATCGCTCCGCGCGCGCGCTTTCCGCCAGCTTGCCGCTCAAGATGATCCCCAGGTTGGTCTGCAAACCGCGCGCGATGGCGTCGTCGAGCGAGAGATCGATGGTCTGCGCCGACGCCTGACCCTTGGTCACGCTGCCGTTGAAATTCGTCGTCGTCGGCCCCGACGGAGCGGGCGGCGGCGGAATTGTAGCCGTTGGCGCCGCGCCCGACGGCGCCTGCGCCACAACATTCCTGCACCCCAGGCAGCCCACAGCCAGCACCAGCGCGGCGGCCAGGAGACGACTTGCAGTTTTGATGGAATGTTTCGGCAAATTCAACCTTGCTCAATCGACGGTCAACGAAGTCTGCGGTAGACCAAAATGTCCGTCCCTCATATGGATGCGAGAAACGCCCGGTGCGGTTCTTAATTGTAGTTTATCGAACCGCCGCCTCCATTGACGCTCATCACACCAGGCCCAATCCGAAATCCCAAATCCGAGATCAAGGAGCCGCGGATATAGCCTCGTCAGGGCGTTCCTGGTTTCTCGCCGGCTCGCCGACTTGCTGACTCGCTAATAGGTCCCCGGCTGCCGGTAAGGCGAACCCGCCGCGTAACGCCGCTCTTCGCCGCGCGGATCGCTGACGACTTTTGGCGGAGTATCCCAGATCATCGTGTTGCGTTCCTTCAGGTTGTACGCGGGCCATTCCGGCAGCCCCGCATGATTTGGATTGCCCGTCGCGGCATAGTGGATCAGCATCCCCGACATGGCGTCGGCCAGCGGTTGCGCCGCAGCCTGCTCCTCAGGCGTCGTGCCGATCTGCCCCGGCGCGGCTGCCAGGTTGTCAAACATGAAGGGAATGTCGATGGTGTGCATGGCGCGCGCGCCTGGGGCATTCCTGTGCCAGTTCATCTGGTACACCCACGTGCGCGGCTGGCTCTTCGAATTGCTCGCTCGCCGTTCCGCCTCCATCACCTGTCCCGGCCACGCGCGAAACGCCGTCGCCGCTGCGATCACAATCTCAATCGGCGATCGGTCGGGATAAATCGTCCGGTACTTCGCCACAACTTCTTCCGCCGAATACGGCCCCAGGTAAATCGCCACGGCATTCTTCAGCGCCGTCGGCGCATCCTCCCAGGTCAGCGTGCCGCGCACAGGCACCGCGGTTTCGTCGTGCGTGTTGCCCAGGATCATGGGCACATCTTCCGACAGCGGCGGTGCATCGGGCGTGAAGGGATCGCGCTTCAGTACCACGCCGTCAACCACCGGCAGCCAGTCGGAGCTGGTGGCAGAGGCCGCAGCCTGAATCTTCTCCCACGGCATTGTCTTCAGGTCTGCGAGATTGGCTTGCGTCACGCCCAGCTTGCCCAGCATCATCTCCGTCCGCCTCGACGCAATCTCAATTGACGCGCCCTTCACCTGTTGCCCGCTCATCGTCATCACGCGATGGAAGAGCCCATGCGCCGCGGGCATGGCCATCAGCGTGGCGCACTTCGCTCCTCCGCCCGATTGCCCAAAGATTAAAACGCGGGAAGGGTCGCCGCCGAACTCGGCAATGTTTTCGCGCACCCACTGGAGCGCCAGCACCAGGTCCAGCATGCCCACGTTTCCCGAATCGGGATACTGTTTCGAATCGATCGCGCCCAGGTAGAGAAACCCGAACGCATTCAGCCGGTGATTCACCGTCACCACCACTACGTCGCCGCGCCGGCACAGGCGCTTGCCGTCATAGAGCGGGCTGTTCACCGATCCGTTGTTGTAGGCGCCGCCGTGAAAGTACACCAGCACCGGCCGCTTGCGATGATCGCGAAGGCCGGGAGTGAACACATTCAGATGCAGGCAATCCTCGCTCTGCACGCCCGCCTCGGGCGCCACGCGCGGAGCTGCTCCCGCCGGCGTTACGCCTGCCGGTCCCAGGCTGGGCGCGGCATTGATACTCTCCGGCCCGCGCGCCGGTGTCAGTTGCGGCGCGCGCGTGGTGAAAGCGTCGCAAGCCTTCACGCCCGTCCACGGCGTAGGCGGCAGCGGCGCCTGAAAGCGCACCGGCGCCGTATCCGCTCCATACGCAACGCCCTTGAAAACATTGATTCCGTCCTCCAGCGTGCCGCTGATCGACCCATAGCGCGTTTTGGCCACGGGCGACGGCGCCTGACCATCGGCCGCAATCGGAAGCGCGAACAGACCGCGCCTCAGGGCGAAAGAGGCCGCGGCAGCCCCCGTGCAACGCAATACAGCTCGGCGAGAGACGGTTTTCATGGTTTCCTCACGGTCGCAAGGCTATCAAAATCCCCCCTCGCGCGGCTTTTTTCCTTCGTTTAACATCGGCCCCGCCCATCGCCTGTCACCATGGTCGAGCGGGTGCTTTCGCGTATCCCAAACCCCGCCACAACGTGCCAGACCCACCACAAACGCTGTAGACTTCCATCACGGCGCCCAAATTCAGCGTATGGCCAGGAATTTACCCAAAATCAAGCTTTTCAACGGCCGCGACTACTCCTGGATGCAGTTCAATCGCCGTGTGCTCGAAGAGGCTGAAGATCCGGGCAATCCCCTGCTCGAGCGCGTCAAGTTTCTGGCAATCACCGGCTCCAACCTCGACGAATATGTCGAAGTGCGCCAGGCCGGCCTCATGCAGCGCATTGAAGACGGCTACCGCGAGCCCGGCTACGACGGCCTCCGCCCCGAAGAGTCCCTCGCCGTTCTCACCGCCGAGATTCATAGCTTCGTCGCCGCCCAGTATCACTGCTGGAACAAGCAACTGCTGCCCGAGTTGCGCAAGCAGGGCATCCGGTTGCTGGCATGGGACGAACTGAGCGATGACGCCCGCGATTTTGCCCGCGGCTATTTTCAGCGCGAGGTCGACCCGCTGCTGACGCCCATCTCCATCGACCCCGCCCATCCTTTCCCGCGCGTCCTCAACAAGGCGCTCTGCCTCGCTCTTCTGCTGCGCGCCAAGCGCCGCAGCTCCGGCCCGCTGGTGCTGGGCGTGGTCACGGTGCCGCGCGCGCTGCCGCGCTTCGTCCGCCTGCCCTCTTCCGACGGCAACCACGATTACTTGCTGCTGCAGGACCTGATCGAGAAGCACCTCGCCGGCATGTATCGCGGCTACGAAGTTCTGGCGTCCACTTCGTTCCGCGTCACCCGCAACTCCAATCTCTACTTCGAAGAGGAAGAAGCGCGCTCGCTGCTTGAAACCATCCGCGTGGAGCTGCACAATCGCCGCAAGGGCGACGCCGTGCGCCTGGAGATCGAAACCGGCGCCGACTCTGAGATAGTCGAGCGCCTGCGCGTCAACTTCGAGCTCGATGAGAACCAGGTCTTCCGCGGCGAAGGCCCCGTCAATCTCTCGCGTCTCATGTTTTTCTATGGCGACGTGCAGCGGCCCGATCTCAAGTTTCCCCCCTTCACGCCCAAGCCGCTGCTGCTGAGCCGCAAATCCTCAGGCATCTTCGACGAGCTGCGCCATCGCGACATCCTGCTCCACCACCCCTTCGACTCCTACGATCCCGTGGTCGAGTTCATCCAGCAGGGTGCGCTGGACCCCGCTGTGGTCACCATGAAGCAGACCCTCTACCGCACCAGCGACGACTCGCCCATGTTCAAGGCGCTCACCGAGGCCGGCGCCACCAAGGAAGCCACCGTCGTCGTGGAGCTGATGGCGCGCTTCGACGAGGCCTCCAACATCCGCTGGGCGCGCAGCATGGAGGATGCCGGCGTGCAGGTTTTTCACGGCGTGGTTGGCCTCAAGACGCACTGCAAGCTGGCCATGCTCGTCCGCCACGACGAAGACGGCGTCACCCGCCGCTACTGCCATCTCGGCACCGGCAACTACAACCCCGAAACCGCGCGCTTCTACACCGACCTCAGCCTGCTCACGTCCGACCCGCAGATCGCCGAGCGCGTGCACATGGTGTTCAACTACCTCACCGCGCACGCTGAAGTGGACGACTACAGCCCGCTCTTCGTCGCCCCGCTCACCATGGCCGAAAGTTTCCTCCGCCTCATCCGCCGCGAGCAGGAGCATGCGCAGGCCGGCCGCCCCGCGCACATCGTCGCCAAGATGAACGCGCTGCTCGAGCCTTCCATCATCCAGGCGCTCTACCAGGCCGCGCAGGCCGGTGTCGAAGTCGATCTCATCGTGCGCGGCGTCTCCATCCTGCGTCCCGGCGTCAAGGGCCTCTCCGATCGCATCCGCGTGCGCTCCATCGTGGGCCGCTTCCTCGAGCACTCGCGCATCTACCACTTTGCCAACGGCGGCAACGACGAAATCTACACCGGCTCGGCCGACTGGATGCCGCGCAACCTCTTCGAGCGCTGCGAAGTTGTCTTTCCCGTCCGCGATCCCGCCGCCCTGGCCCGCATTCACAACGAAATCCTGCCCGCGTACCTGGCCGACACCGTCAAGGCCCGCCTCCAGCAGCCTGACGGCAATTACGTCCGCGCCGGCAAGCTCGTCAAAGACGGGCCGCAGTTCTCCTCCCAGGACTTTCTCATGCGCCTGGCCGAAGGCAAGGCCGACCTCGACGCCATTCCCGCGCCCAACGCGCAGCGCCCCGCCAAACCCGCGCAAAAAACCGCCACCGCCGCCGACTGAGGCAAAAATCCCGAGGGCTTGGTGATGAACTCCAAGTGAGCCTCTTGATCGTTCAGGGGCGAATCGCATCCGCACGCGCTTTCTGCGCACTACGCGCCCAGAAAGTCGCAGAGGAGCACAGTCAGGTCGTCATTTTGAGATGTGGACCAGGAATTAACCGCGCCAAGAATCCGATCGGCCGCCTGCTCCGGAAGCATTTCGCCTGATTCCGCGAGCAGCGATGCAAGCCGCGCTTGTCCGAATTCTGTGCCGTCCTGGCTGGTCGCTTCAAGCAGTCCATCGGTATAGAGCAGGAGGCGATCTCCCGGCACAAGGGGCTCAACCCTGGTGGTGTAGGTTGCGATCGAAAAGGCGGCGAGCATCAATCCGTTTTCCTCAACCGGAAAAACCCTCCCCCTTCTCAGCAGAAGCATCGGGGGATGCGCAGCGGCGCTATAGGACAACGTAGCCGATTCGGCATTCAGATAGAGATAGGCGGCGGTGACGAATTGGTTCTGCGTCTGGCCGCAGAGAACCGAATTCACGCCAGACAGAAAAGCTGCGGGGTTTGAAGCGTGGGCACGCTGCGAAACCGCGGCTAACTTCACCATCGATGCAATCAGCGCCGCGGGAATTCCATGTCCCGCTACGTCGGCAATCAACAGACCGATGCGGTTCTCCCCGGCATCGGGGAAGTCGTAAAAGTCACCGGCAATCGCAGTCATGGGAACATAGCGCGCGGCCATGCGAAAGTGTACGGATTCCGGACACGCGGAGGGCAGAATTGCCGTCTGGATCTCGCGCGCTATGCGGAGTTCCTTTTGAATCTCGGTGAACTCCTCGTCGCGACGCAGTGCCCGGCGGGCCGCAACGTATCCTAGCGCCGCGAGGAAGACCGTAAAGCCAACCGGCTCCACGCGAGGATAGAAGCGGAAAAAATTGCCGAAGTTGTCGATAACTGCGAGCACAATAAAAACCATCAAGGCCCATCGCGTTATCACAAAGTCGCGGTCCGCATCGCGATTCCGGAACAGCATCATCAGCAAAACGGATAAGAAGACGATGACCACGGCACTGTTCACGCGCCAGATCCAGATGTTGGGACCCACAAAAAGCGAGACAGCAAAAAGGGAAACAAAGACGGCGGCCAGAGCCACCGCGATTCGCCGTCTGAAACGGCCGAGAAAGCCCGCAGTGGAGAAGAAGAATCCCACCGGAACGGGAACAAGAAAGTTGATCGCGACTTGCAGCGTGCCAAAACCTGGATAGTGAAAAAACACCAGGCTTAGCGTCTGGAGTTGAAGCCACAGGCGCACTCCGTAGAGCACGGTGGACGCGGCGAGCCACAGAAGCATGACGTTGAACCGGCGGCCCAGAAAAGCGAAGGCCGCCGCGATCAATCCAGCCGTAACGAAGGCGCTCCCCAGAAAAAGATACGGCGCGTCGTGGGTGAATGCTTCAACGATTTTGATCGCGTTGAATGGAGGTGCGGCTATTGCCATGGAAAAGCGCCGAGTGCCTTTCTATTGATTCGTTTGTTGCGACCTCACTGCGATCATGGCGGCTCGGGCGCCCGTGTTGCAACCATTTTCTCTTGCATCCGGTTCTAGAATCAGAGAGTCAATCACCTGAGACTCAGGACGGCGAAGAGCGCAATCCCGATCCCTGTCAGGTCTTCCATCACAGCGGCAGGCCAGTCACGCCCGCAGAGTGAGGCCAGCTTCGCGCGGCAGGCTGCTCCTATCAAAGTGCCGGCCACAGCGCCGGCGACTCCCAGCAGCAGACCGAAAACGATGGAATGCCCAGAGGCGCCCAGCGTTGCGCCACTTAAGCCTCCGCTCAGAATTCTTGCGGCGAAAGACCGCGGCGCTTTTCGGCTCTCAGCGATCGGAAGCTTGTCGTAGACCAGTTCGAAAAGAGCCAGGGCTGTCAACACGATGGGAGTGAGAGAGAAACCCATCCATGCCAGTGGAGTGCCGGCGACTTGGAGAATACGGGTGCGCGCTCCCCAACTGACAATGGCCGTGGCAAGGAAGGTGCGGAGACCCGTAACCAATCCCACCAGGAAAGCGCAGATCAGCAGCACGCCGTCCCCTTTCCGTCGTGAAGCAAATCATACTTCCCCGACGGGGGATTCCGACAATGCGCAATTCGCGATTAACGGGCTCTACGGCGCCGTTTCTTCCGCGGTCTCGTTCACGCCGCTCTGCGTGTACTCGAAGTGCACAATCCACGTGCTCTCCGCGGCTGCGCCGTTCACCTGCGCAGGCGTGAACTTCCAGCGCTTCGCCGCATCCAGCGATTTGTTGGCGAAGTATTGGCTCGGTCCCGCCGTCTCCAGGTCCGCGTCGGTCACGCTGCCGTTTTCGTCCACGGTCACGCGGACGGCCACCCTCAGGTGCCCGGTGATCGTCCTCAGAGCTTTCTCCAGAACATCGGGTTGAACCTGCTGCGCCACCGCTCCCTTCACGGCGCCTCCGGCAGTTGCACGCCGCGGTGTCACCGGCGGGGTTGCAGGCGTTGCCGGCGCCGCGGCAGCCTGAGCGGGCGCCTGAACCGCCGGCGCGGGGTGCGCTTGCTGCGTGAGCGCTGGAGCCGGAGCTACGGCCGGTGCGGTCTGCTGGGCTGGTTGCGCTGCCGGCTTTGGCGCTGCCGGCTTTGGCGCTGCCGCAGCGGGAGCCGTTGCCGGTGCTGCACTCGGTTGCGAAGTTGCCACCGGCGCACTCTGCTCCGCCGGCGCCGGCTTCTGCTCCTGGCGCCATGCCGCCCGCCAGATGGCGATCGCCGCCAGCAGCACACCGCCTACCGCCAGCAGCACCGCCAGGCGCCGGTGTGCCGGCGTCATAGTCGTGTGCACTGGGGCCGGTTCTCTTTTCTTGCTGACGCCCAGCTCTACCTTGATCTCTTCAATCGAGCACCGCCCCGTAGGATCGGTGCACAGGCACGCCCGTGCTACGCGAGCAAACGGCTCCGGAACCCACTCCGGCACCACCGGCTCCGACGACACCGTGCCGTCCCACTCCGGCGTCTGCTGCGTCAGCACCTCAACCAGCGTCACTCCCAGCGACCACACGTCCGCCGCGGCTTCTACCGGTCCCTGCGCCGCTTCCGGCGCATCGTAGATGGTCGGCTCAAAAAACGTTCTGCCCGCCGCGCCTGAAAACGCCAGTCCATCGGCCGTCAACTTCAGCCGGTCGCCGCACGCCATGATGTTCGCCGGCTTCAGCCGGCTGTGCACATAGCCCCTCGCATGCAGATACGCCAGCGCGTCCAGCCCAGGTCCCAGCAGTTCCATCGTCTCGTGAGTGGTTAACGGGCGTTCCTTTAAAATCTCTGCCAGCACCTCGTCGGCAAACTCCGTCACCACGTACACCAGCGTCATCCCGTCGATTTCGCAACGCCCGTACGTGTACACCTGCATGAGATTGGGGTGCGACAAGCTGCTCGCTGCCGCCCATGCCGCCATGCGCGACTCCGCCTCGGCCGCGTCGGCAGACATCAGCTTGATCGCCGCCTTCACTTGCCCGTCGTGCAGCTCCGTCAGAAAGACGCCGTTCCCTCCGCTTCCGCCAAGCCATTGCAGCAGCGGGAACTTCTCGTCAATGACTCGTCCTACCCAATCGCTTCGAATCACCACTGCTTCCATGATTTCAGAGATTTCAATCATTTTATCCGACCTTTTCAGCCAATCTCCGGTTTCTGGCAGGTCAAACCGTATTCCGCCCTGCGCTGTTGACGTCGCCGGGGCCTCATGCACGTCGGGGTGCCGGCGATTCGATGGGATGTTGACTGGGGGGAGGGGAGAAGCTCTACGCCCGTGCGGTGCTGAAAAGGTCCACTCGGCACGGTGCTCAAAAGGTCTCTTGCGGACCGGGAAACCGCCTACGCATCATCTTAGCCCTGAATAAGGTGCTTGCACCCGACCCGCCCGAAACTTTGGTAAGACCATTATAAGTCGCTAATTTTACGTGCTTTATATATGATCATTCGGCCCCCCTGCGGCTACCGGCTGCTGGCTGCTCCCTGTCCTCTCGTTGCCCGGGTCCCTCGGCCCTTCACCGCCAGTCGCCGATCACGTGACATTGCGGCCGGTTGAATCCTTCCCCGTGCGGCCGGTGCATCGCCACGCCCAGCGTCACTGGCCGATAGCCGTGCGCCCGCATCCTCAGGTACGCGTCCTCGCACGCCAGGCTCATGCCCGCCTCCACATCCACGCGCCAGGCAACGGCGAGCGCGTCAATGGCGTCCAGCAGCCAGTTGAACCGTTCGCCGCTGTTGGCCGCAGCAAACTTCACGTAACACAGCTTCTGTCCGCCCTCCGATCCCTGACCGTGCATGCACACGGCAAAGCCGTCCAGCCCGCGCCGCCCGTAGGTCAGCACCACCTCGCCCGTGCGCTGCGCCAGCACCGCCCGCATCTCCTCGCTCAGGTCGAGCCCGCTTTCCATCGCGTCGGTCAGCTTGGTGCACGCCTCCATCGCCTCCTGCCGCTCGTCTGCGGCCAGCGCCGAAAGTAGCACCGGCATCTTGGCGCCCTTTTCCTCCGTCCATTTGGGCGCCTCCGGCGTGCGCTTCATCAGCGCCGTCAGCGCCCCCGGCCAGTAGCCGGATTTTTGATACAGCCCAACGTGCTTGGGGCTGTGCGCAAACGTGAACAGCCCGCTCGACCGCACTCCCCAATCGTCAAGAATCGTCACCGTTTCGGTCATCAGCTTTTGCGCCACGCCGTGGTCCCAGTATTCGGGCAGTACCGTCAGCGGTCCGAAAAACCCGAACGATCCCCACCGCGTTAACACGTTCGTCCCGATCAGCTTGCCGTTCTCGCGCGCCGCCAGCACCTTGGTGTTGCGCGCGCGCCACCGTGGCGTCACAAAATCCCGGTCGCCCATGAACTCCATCGGATTGGGCAGCCCCAGGAACGTTCCGAACGCCAGGCGCACAATCCGCCCCGCTTCTTCCAGTTCCGATTCACGCAACACGTCGACATGAAACGATGGATTCGCCACCATTCCTTTGCGGCTCCTCTCTCTTGCTTCGGAATCTCTGGGGAGTGGGTCCGGCATGCACACGCAGGCGCGCTTATTCTAACGCAACTCCATGCGCGCTTCATCAAGACGGCATCTTACAAGGTACGGTGTTGCTCCTTCGTTTCCCGGGCATCGGGGCTTCCGCGAATGCGTCTTCGCTCGTGGAAGGCAGCTTCATCGAATCCCGCGCGAGCCCCAAATCAGCGCCCCTGAATCCGGTTGATGCCATCCGATGCTGACCTCGGAGCGTACGGATAAACACAGCCGAAGAAGGCTTTGTAACAAGGGCCCGGCTTCAGCCGGGCCGGAGGTGTCGCAAAAATGACTGCGGGCTTTTAGCCCCTGCCTTCTTGTGATCCCGGAAAACTGCCGCTCAATCGGGTTTTTCTGCAAGCTGTTCCCGAACGGGACGTTCACCGCCTGGCGGGCTTACAATTCCACTGAATCGCTCGGATACGGAGGAAAACCCCATGCACAAGCGCTGGGTCAAAATCGCCATCGCCGTCGCGGCCGTGGTCGTCCTCATCCTCATCCTCGTTCCCTTCTTCGTCAACGCCGACTCCTTCCGCCCCACTATCCAGAACGAACTTTCCAGCGCGCTCGGGCGCCCCGTCACCCTCAGCCACATCAGCCTTTCCCTTTTCACAGGCAGCCTGGTCGCTCAGAACATCTCCATCGCCGACGATCCCGCCTACTCCTCCACGCCTTTTCTACAGGCCAAGGAGCTCCGTGTCGGTGTTGAGCTTGGCCGGCTTATTTTCCACCGTTCCCTCCACATCACCACCCTTAGTGTTGACTCGCCCTCGATCAACCTCATCCACGCCGCCAACGGCACCTGGAACTTCTCCTCTCTGGGCGGCGCCTCAGCCCAACCGGCCGGCCAACCCGCAGCCCAACCCGCCGCCCGGCAACCCGCGCCGCAACCGGCCTCACCGCAGCAGCCCGTCGCCGCGCCCGCCTTCGCGGCCAACGAGATCAAGATCGAAAACGCCAGCGCCACCATCTCTTCGCTGCCCGCGGCCGGCAATCCCATCACCTGCACCAGCTTCAATCTCACCATCAAGCAGTTCTCCTTCACCCAGTCCTTTCCCGTCGAGCTTTCCTTCAAAGTCCCGGGCGACGGCTCGTTTCATCTCAAAGGCACCGCCGGCCCGGTCGCGCTCGGCGACGTTTCCCTCACCCCCTTCCAGGCCACGCTCGACCTCAAGCACTTTGATCCCCTCGCCGCTGGTTTCCTGCAGCCCAGCGACGGCATCTCCATGCTGGCCGATTTCAACGCGCAGCTCTCCTCCAGCGGTGGAATTTTCACCAGCACCGGAAAGATCGTCGCCTCCAAACTCAAATTGGCGCGCAATGGATCCCCCGCTCCCCACCCCGTCGATATCGACTACAACACCACCGATGATCTTTCTCAGCGCGCCGGCCACATCTCCGATCTGGCCATCCACACCGGCTCCGTCGCGGCCCATCTCACCGGCGACTTCCGCCATGGCCTCCCGGAGTACGACCTCAACCTTCATCTTTCCGCGCCCAATCTCCCCGTCGATCAGGTTGAGGCGCTGCTGCCCTCCGTGGGCATCACCCTTCCCACCGGCGCCCGCCTCACCGGCGGCACCCTCAGCGCCACGCTCGCCATTTCCGGCCCCGTCGACGCCACCACCATCGCTGGCCCCGTCGAGCTCGACAACAGCCAGCTCGCCGGATTCGACCTCGGTTCCAAAATCCAGGGCATCAATCCCCTCAGCGGGACATCCAAAGGCACTGAGATCCGGAAGCTCTTCGCCAACGTCAGCACTAATCCGCAAATCACGCAGTTCACCAACATCGATGCGGAAATTCCCATCATCGGCAGCGCCACCGGCAGCGGCACCGTTTCGCCGTCGGGCGCGCTTGACTTTCAACTGAACGCCAGGATCGTCGGGCTGTCTCAGATAGGCAATGCCGTCACCGGCGCGGTCAACGGCCTGCTCGGCCGGGGCTCGCAGCCCTTGTCCAATCGCGGAGGCATTCCCCTCACCATCACAGGCACCACCTCCAGCCCATCCATCCACGCCGACGTGGGCAAGATGGCCAAGCAGGCGCTAGGCATCGGGGGCGGCTCCAACGGCCAGAAGCCGAGCGCCGCCAAAACGCTGAAAGGCTTGCTCGGCCATTAGAACCCGACCGCAGGGGGTGCCCCGTCCAAGCTTTGCTTGGGCGGGGGAGCTATCCTTTCCGCAGCTTCATCGCGGAAAGGGCGGAAAGCTGACCACTGATCACCGATCACTGACCACTGCTTTCTATGCCTTTTCCCCAATCCCTAGTCCCTGTCTTTTCATCGCCAACCCAGCGCCGGAGCAACCTTCGTCAGAATGGCCTCCATGACATGCACGTTGTAGGCAACGCCAAGCTGGTTGGGGACGGTGAGCAAAAGCGTGTCGGCCTCGGCGATGGCCTCGTCTTCGCGGAGCTGCTCGATCAGAACATCCGGCTCTGCCGCATAGGTGCGGCCGAAGACCGCTCGCCTGGGCCCGTCGATAAAGCCGAACTGGTCGTCCTCCCCGCTGCCTCGCCCAAAATACGCGCGATCGCGGTCGTCGACCAGCGCGAAGATGCTGCGGCTCACCGACACCCGCGGAGTCCGCGCGTGCCCCGCCTTCCGCCACGCCGCGCGATACGCGCGAATCTGCTTGGCCTGCTGGACGTGAAAGGGTTCGCCAGTTTCGTCGAATTTGAGCGTTGACGATTGCAGGTTCATTCCCAGCTTCGCCGCCCAGGTCGCCGTCGCATTCGAAGCCGCGCCCCACCAGATCCGGTCGCGCAAGCCTTCAGAGTACGGCTCCAGCCGCAGCAGTCCCGGCGGATTGGCAAACATGGGCCGCGGATTGGGCTTGGCGAAGCCCTTGCCGCCAAGCAGCTCGAGAAATTCTTCTGCGTGCCGCCGCCCCATTTCGGCATCGCCTTCACCCTCCGCCGGCTCGTAGCCGAAATAGCGCCATCCCTCGATCACCTGCTCAGGAGAGCCGCGGCTGATTCCCAATTGCAGGCGCCCGCCGGCGATCAGATCGGCGGCGCCGGCGTCCTCTGCCATGTAATACGGATTCTCATACCGCATGTCGATCACTGCGGTGCCGATTTCGATTTTGCGCGTCCGCGCGCCCACCGCCGCCAGCAGCGGGAACGGCGATGCCAGTTGCCGCGCAAAGTGATGCACGCGGAAGAAGGCTCCGTCCATTCCCAGCCGCTCGGCTTCCTCGGCGAGATCAATGGACTGGAGCAGCGCATCAGCCGCCGATTGCGTTTGCGATGGCGGCGAAGGCGCCCAATGGCCGAAGCTGAGGAAGCCGATTTTCTTCATACGAGATAAGTCTAGTGGGAACGCACATCATGCTCCAAAAATCACCCGCAAATTGAGCGGCTGCGCGGGCTCCATCTGCAGCTAGAGCCCTGACTTTCGTGTACCTTCAGGTCGCGGCCTGTGGAATCCGACTGTTACAAATCTGTTAAAATCGCAGTCACCAGGAGTTCGGCAAAGCTCTACGGGTCCCCGCCGCAACCATCCCCATGATCCTCTTCCTTATGCGTCACGCCGATGCCGGCACCCCGCGCGGCAACCCCATCCTCGACGGCAAGCGGGCGCTTGTGAAGGAAGGCAAGCAACAGTGCATGTTGATGGCGCGATTGCTGAGCGCCGTCAAGGCCCCGGTCGACGTGATCGTATCGAGCCCGCTGAAGCGCGCCCTGCAGACGGCGCAGCTGGTGGGCAACGAGCTCGGCTACGACGACGAGGTGGAAGTGAGCCCAGCCCTGGGAATGAACGCGAGCTATGTCGATTTTCAGCGGCTGCTGGGGAAATACGCCGACCGCGAAGGCATCCTGGCCGTGGGCCACAACCCCAATCTTTTCCAGTTCCTGGGTCGCATGGTGAGCGGCAACGGCGGCTCCAGCATTCGCATGCGCAAGGGCGCCGTGGCCCGCATCGACCTCGAGCGCCATCCCCCGCAGTTGCAATGGCTCATCGATCCGCGCGCCGCGCGCGCCATTTACGCCAGCGTCACGAAAAGCTCGCGCCCGAAGACCTCGCGGAAGTAGCCCGCCTCTTTGCGCAGCGACCACAGCTCCAGCTCCGCCCCCGTCCGTCCCGCGTGCAATTCCAGGTAAACCCGCTTCGGATACACCCTCACCCCCACGCGCACCACGTCGCTGGCCCGGTCCTGGTTCAGCGCCACCGCCAGCCGCAGCAGCACCACGGCGCGCTGCACGTTTTTATGTTCCTCGGCGGGGATGTTTCTCAGCGCCCGGTCCCCGGGTTGCGGCCGGCTTTTGCCCAGGTAGCGGGCCACCGCCGACACAATCGTCCGCTGCAATTGCGTATACCCATAGATCTCCGAACTGGAGATGATGTACTGCGCGTGGCGATGATGCCCCTGGTGGTTGATGAACTTCCCCGTATCGCGCAGCATGGCGGCGGCGGCGAGCCTGCTTTCGTATTCGGGTGACAGCTCGTGAATGGATTTGAGCTCGCGGAAGAGCTGCACGGCGTGGGCGCGCACGGGCTCGGCCTGCCGCGGATCGACGCCATAGCGGCGCGCCGTGGCCAGCACGCTCTCCCAGCGCTCGTGCTCGAACTCGCGGTGCGCCTTGGCGCGCGCGTCCTGCTCGGCAAACATCTGCGCCAGGATGCCGTCGCGCAGGCCGAGCGGCGAATAGCGGAATCCGGGCAGCGCGAAGGTCTCGAGGATTTCGGAGAAGACCTGCGTGCCGGCGACGATGATTTCGGCGCGGCGCGGGCCGATGCCGGGCACGGATTCGCGCTCCGGCAGCGACATTTTGGCGAGCTTGGCGGCCAGCTTGCGCACCGCCCGCGTGGGCACCATGCCGGCCAGGAGGTTGGAGCGGTGCTGCGCGTGCGCGGCCGGCGATTTGCCGGACTTTTTCCCGCCGAGCTTGCCGTTTTTTGCGCTGGCCAGGCAGGCTTCAGAGAGCGCGGCCGCGGTGCCCGACGTGCCGATCACCAGCGACAAGCGCCCTGGCTGAATGCGCCGATGGGCCCGGCGCAGCTCCCGCGCAATCAGTTGCCGCATGCGCGCCAGGCCATCTTTGGGCGGAGGGTCGGTCGCCAGGAACTGCTCCGTGAGGCGCACCGCGCCCAGCGGGACGCTGACGGTTTCCTTGATGTGCTTGTGCTCAGAAAGCGTCAGCTCACAGCTGCCGCCGCCGAGGTCGAGCAGCAGCACGCGGCCGCCCGCGCCGGGCTCGCCGCCGACGACCCCCAAGTGGATTAGTCGGCCTTCTTCCAGGCCGGAAATGATTTCCATGTTCCAGCCGGTTTCGGCCTTGACCCACGCCTGAAAGGCCGCGGCGTTGCGTGCGTCGCGCATGGCCGAAGTAGCCGCCACGCGAATGCGGTCGACACCGTGCGCCTGCACCGCGCGCTGAAAGCGCTTGAGCGCGCGCAGCGTGGCCGCCATGGCTTCCGGCGAGATCAGTCCGGTGTCGAAAACGCTGGCGCCCAGGCGCGTCACCTCGCGGTCTTCAGCGAGCGTTTTCAGCCGGTGTGCCTGCGCGCGCGCGATCTTCAATCTGCACGAGTTTGACCCGATATCGACGGCGGCAAAGGTCGGCATGGGGAATTGCGGGGCGCTCCGCGGCGGGAAAATCAACCCCAAGCCAAGATACACGATGGGCGCAGAGCAGAAACAGTGGACAGCGATCAGTGGTCATTGATCAGACACGGGGCTTCAAGACCGGGGATATCTCCTTCACTCCTTTCACTCTCCGAAAAATTAAGTGCGCGGCGAAGCCGCAATAAAATTTCGACGTTCCACTCCCCTCACACATTCCCTGCCGCACCAAACGGGCCCAGCCTGCGCGCCACTCCTGGTTCCGCGCACCTTCGCACCCACGCGAATTCCGCAAAAATGCGAGAACCTCCCCGCCCGCGCACGGTGCGCCTCCGTTGGCTCGAACGTGAGCGACTCGCTCCCCTTCTTTCCGCAGAGAGCGCGGAAAGAATGGGGCACCCCTCGGGATTAAGGCTTGATGACAGTGGCGAGCAGTGCGGAGAGGCCGTTCCAGGCGATCTGAGCGCCGATGCAGAGAAGGATGAAGGCGATGACGCGCAGGATGCCGTGGGCCGTATTGGGCGGAATGACCCGAGTGATCTTGGGCGCGTAGGCATAGCAGAAGTAGCAGAGAACGCTGATGGTCAGGATGGCGAGAAAGATTCCGACGTGGGCCTGGATGTCTTTGCTGAGGACCTTGCCGGTGATATGCGCAGTGAGGGTGAGCACGCTCACCAGCGTGCCCGGGCCCGAGGTGATGGGAAAGGTGAAAGGATAAAAGACGCTCTCTTCGAGATGGCTGGTGTCGGACTCGCGCGCGGGGCCCGTTTCCTCCTCCTTGCTGCGCGATTGGGCGCCGGCGCTGTGCTGGTTGAGCGTGGCCCAGCCCATGGCAGCGACGACGAGCCCGCCGGAGAGTTGCACGATGGGCAGAGAGATGCCGAAAAAATTCAGGATGGCCGCGCCTGCCAACTCGAAAATTGCGAGGAACAGGATGTTGGCGATGGCGATGCGGCGCGCCAGCGAGTGGAGAACCTTGGGCGGCGCATCGTGCACGAAGTTGAGAAAGACGAGCGCCGAGCCGAGGGGGTTGATGATCGGCAGAAGCACGCTGAATGAAATGAGAAAGACTTTCCAGACCAGCAAGCGGGAACTCCTGACAGAAGCATAGCAATCCGCCCGGCGGGGCTGGCGGAGCCGGCTGGTTCGCGCTTGCCACCTTTGGCGCAAAGTACGCGCCAAGGATCGGGTAACTTGCGAGGTGAGTGGGGCTGGTGTGCTGGCGCGCGCTCGCAGTGTAAAACGGCGCATCGTTGCGGCTGATATTCTGAACGGGATGGCCGAAATCACGATGAAAGCAGACGCGAACGGCGGCGGGAACAACGCGCCAGGGCGGGACGCGGGCCGGATGCAGCGATCCGCCGCGATGGGCGCGGGTGCGCCGACGGCGCGGACGGTGTGGCTGCTGTTTGCGCTGTTGTGGGCCACGATTTACTTCGCCACCCTATTTGCGCCGCCGCTGATGGACGACGTGGACGCGGCGCACGCGCAGGCGGCGCAGCACATGGCCGAGACCGGCGACCTCATCACGTCCAAGATCAACGGCATCCGCTACATTGAGAAGCCGCCGCTGCCGTACTGGATGATTGCGGGGACCTACCGGATCTTTGGGCAGAACACCTTTGCGACCCACCTGCCCAATGCGCTGGCCATCCTGGGACTGACGTGGCTGGCGTGGCTGTGGACGCGGCGCGTGTGGGGCGAGCGCGCCGCGCTGTATGCCGGGCTGGGCGTGTTGACATCGGTGGGATGCTTTCTGTTCACGCGCTTCATCATTCCCGAGTCGATTCTGGCGTTTTTCCTGCTGCTGGCGCTGTACGGGCTGATTGTGGGGCTGGAGGATCGCCGGCCGGGATGGATTTACTGGGCGTGGGCAAGCACCGCGCTGGCGCTGCTGACGAAAGGACTGATTGCCCCGGTGTTTATTGCGGGCGCGGCCATTCCCTACCTGCTGCTGACGGGCCAGTGGCGAAGATGGAGGGACCTGCGCCTGGTGACGGGGACGCTGTTGTTTCTGGCCATCGCGGCGCCGTGGCACATTCTGTGCGGGATCATCAACCACGATCAGGGGCACCCGGTGGGGAATCATCCCACGGCCGGCAACGTGCACGGATTTTTCTATTTTTATTTCATGAATGAGCACGTACTGCGGTTCTTCCACCTGCGCTACCCGGACGATTACAACAAGATGCCGGGGTGGCTGTATTGGCTGGCGCACCTGGTGTGGATCTTTCCCTGGAGCCTGTTCCTGGCGGCCGCGGCGGCTGTAGCGTGGAAGACGCGGCGGAGCTGGTTGCGGCATTTGCGCCATGATGCCGGGCAGACGGTGGACTTTTATCTCGATCACGCCATGCGCGAAGACGTGGCCACGTACTCGCTGCGCGTGAAGTTCCGCGCGCGGACCATCTGGCTGCTGAGCCTGTTTACGGCGTGGACGCTGTTGTTTTTCTCGATCTCGACGAACCAGGAGTACTACACGCTCCCGGTGTATGCGCCACTGCTGATGCTGATTGCGGGAGTGATGGCCGACATCGAGGAGCGCCGCGGCGCGGAAGGCGGCGGGACGGCTACGAGCACTGCGTGGCTGACAGGCGGGCAGACGGCGTTCGCTGCGATCGGGTTGCTGGCGGCCGTCACGCTGGGGTGGGGTTTGTGGACCTCGCGCCATTTGCCGTACGTGGCCGACGTGGGATCGGTGCTGGCGCATCGTGGCGTGGGCGATTACACGCTGTCGATGTCGCACCTGTTCGATTTGACGGGCGAGTCGTTCGCGGCGCTGCGGCTGCCGGCGGTGATGGCGGTGATCACCCTGCTGGTGGGGCCCCTGGCCGGATGGGTGCTGCGCCTGAAGAACAAGCACCTGGCAGCGACCGTGAGCGTGGCGCTGACCATGACGGTTTTCTTTGTTGCGGCGCAGATCGCGTTCGCGCGCTTCGCGCCCATGCTGGGCTCCAAGCCGATGGCCGACACCATCATGAACCACGGTACGCCCAACGACGTCTTCATTATTTATGGTGAGCAGTCGTCGGGATCGTCGGTGATTTTCTACACCAACGCGTTTTTCCACGGGCGGCCGGCGCTGCTGGTGCTGCCGCGATGCGGGCAGCATGGCGAAGGCACGACGCTGCTGTGGGGATCGTGCTATCGCGACGCGCCCGATATCTTCTTGAGCGACCAAGAGCTGGCGGGGATTTGGGGTGTGGGCGAACGCAAGTGGATCTTCGCCGAGGATCCGGATCGCGACAAGGTGGAGCGGGTGCTGAGCGGGCGGCTTTACGCGGTGCAGACGCTGGCCGACAAGACGCTGTGGACGGATCGGCCGGTACAGTGATCAGGTGCCAGGTTTCAGGCGTCAGCTCATAGCTGTCGGCTGTGAGCTGTCTGCTGTGGGCCGTTATTTTGCGGCGCGCATCTTGCCGCCGGGCAGGAGCTCGAAGACGCGGTTGCGCCAGACAATGCGGCGGCCGAAGTAGCTGGCGACCCAAAAGCAGAATCCCATGAAATCGCGAATCGGATAGAGCACGAGCAGGGCGAACCAGCTTGTGTCGCCGACTACGAGGCGGCCGACGGCAAGCGAAAGCGCCAGGCGCGTGGCGACGGCCCACGCCAGAAGCGCGACTCCCCAGAGCGGATGGCCGAGCCAGAGGCACGCGCCGAGCGCGAGCAGACCGAAAGGCACGCTGAAGGTAAGGGCGGTGCCGAAGTGGCCCCTGGGGCGCGAGAAGCGCGTGGACTTCATCCATCGCACCTGGTGCTTGAGCGAGCCCGCGAGGCCCGAGTGCAGAACCATGTGATCGATGGCGTGGTGGCTGAGGACCACGGCCCGGCCCAGCTTGTAGGTTTCGTTGCCGAGAAGGAAATCGTCGGCGCAGTAGTCGGCGGTGATGCGGAAGCCGCCCATGCCGCGGATGGTCGAGCGGCGGAAGGCCATGGTGGGGCCGAGGGTGAACTGCATGCCTTCCATGGCGCGGGCGGCAAGCACGCCCGAGGACATCTCGACCGACATGCCGACAGCTTCAAGCCGCGCCCAGAGGCCGAACGATGGTTCGTTCTGGGGGGCGGCAACGCCACGATAAAGGCAGCACATGCCGCCGACGCTGGGTTCAGCGAAGGACAGCGCGACGGCGCGCAGGTATTCGGGCGTGACGCGCACGTCGCTGTCGCTGATGACATAGATATCGTGCGCGGCATGGGCGTCCATCAGTTCCATCGACGCAGCCTTGGCGTTGATGTAGTCGGGCTGGCCTGCGGTGGAAAGAAACTGAACGGGAATGTGCGGATGGCGCGCCGCCACGGCGCGCGCGATGGCCAGACCGGGATCGCCGGCGTTGCGGGCACAGAAGAGGATTTCGTAAGCGGGGTAGTCCTGAGTAAAGAAGGATTCGAGATAGGACTCGAGGCCGGGATCGGCGCCGTTGAGCGGCTTGAGCAGCGAAAGGGGCGGCATGAACCCCGGGCGCGCGCCAAGAGCGGCTAGCGCAGCGCGGCGCTCGTGTAGAAAGCGCGGCACCGCCCAGAGCACGATGCCTGCAAACACCGTGGACGTGATGAGGCCGAAGATCGCCAGGCCGAGGAGGACGAAGGGCATTGGCATTAAGGATAGGGAGCGAGGGAGCAGGGGAGCAAGGGACTGAGGGACTGAGGGATTTGGGGGACAGGCAGGCCTTCTGCTACGAGGCCCGCACTGCTGCTATGGTGTTCGCACATCAATGCGGCTCAACCGGAACACGATTCCAGGTGCAGACGGCCGGCATGTTGATGAGTTCCCTTTCCGACAGTTTCCTATCAATCTTTCGCTTTGAAAGCGAAAGAATGAAGCCTTCGGTGAAGTTTGAATAGCAAAAACCTGACGACCAAGCATTAATCGAAAGTAGCAAGTGATCATCATCTATCCACTTGATAGCCGTCGTATTTGTCCCAGGAGTCTTGCAGATACGTTTGGCGTCTATGTTAAACGTCTTCTCTGCTAATGGAATTAGTTCTGTGTCCTCTATGATGCCGCCGCTGGCAGTCACGCGGAAAAGCTGCGTTTCTGCGCTGGAGGCATTCATTTTCCATGTTGTAGCGAACGCTCCGCTCGGTGAAACCGTCAACCAACTCTGTGCAGCTTCGAAATCCTTCTGCTTTTGAATCAGGACGGAGCTCCCTCTTGAAAAGCTGACTGTAGCATCTGCGCTTTTGGAATCAGGGTGCTCTATCCGGATTGCCACTCCGTCCCGTTCGACGTGCACAGGCTCAACAGGATCGTCGTTCATGGCGTAAAAATAGGCTCCGTCCTGTGCACACCAATCAATGCTCCGCTGTGGTTGCGTTGCATGGGTCGTTGCGAAAAGAAGCCAAACAGTGAGGGATAGCTTCATAGATAGCAGACTAACGTCGGGCGGGAAACTGATCATAGATCATGGCTTGCGTGGGGCAGTGCGCGTAGTGGGCAGCGTGACCGGCTTGATAGCAGGTTTGCGGATGGGGACGATGGCGCCGGATTGGCCGGTGGCGGCCTGCTGGAAGCGGGAGAGCATCTCGGTGCGCACGTATTCCACGAAGCTCTGCATCTGGCGGTTCATCTCTTCCATGCGCTCGCGCATCTGCAGGATGATGGCGATGCCTGCAATGTTGACGCCGAGGTCGCGGGCCAGGTTGAGGATGAACTCGAGCCGCTCCAGATCTTCATCCGTGTAGAGGCGGGTGTTGCCCTCGGTGCGCGAGGGCTTGAGCAGGCCTTCGCGCTCATACAGGCGGAGCGTTTGGGGGTGAATCTCGTACATCTCAGCCACAGCCGAGATCATATAGGCGCCTTTGGACTTGCGTTTCGTAGGCATCGCTCTTCCCGAATCAGCTTAACCGATTCCTACACGGCCCTTCGTTGCTCCCGCGAGTTCTTGTTCCCTTGGTCGCTTGGTCCGCCCCTCGCTCGCTTGATCCCTGCTTCTTACATTTTTTCGAACAGCTCCTTGCGCGGGTCCTGGGGGTTGAGGCGGGCCAGCTCGCGCATGATCTCGCGGCTGCGCTCGTCGTTCAAATGCGGCACGGCGACGGTGACAGTGACAATTTCGTCGCCGCGCTGGCCGGGATTCTGCGCGCTCTCCACGCCGCGCTCGCGCATGCGCAGCTTCTGGCCGCTCTGCGTGCCCGGTGGAATTTTCAACTGCGCGCGGCCGTCAATGGTGGGCACTTCCACCTTGGCGCCGAGCGAGGCCTCGGCCACGGTGACGGGCACGGTGATAAGGATGTCGTCGCCCTGGCGCGTGAAGACGGGGTTCGTGCCCGTGCGCACGATGAGAAAGAGGTCGCCCGCGGAACCGCCGTTGATGCCGGCGTTGCCTTTGCCCTGCAGGCGGATGCGCTGTCCGTCGCGCGTGCCCGCCTTGATGCGGAACTCGACCGTTTCCGTGCGCGTGACAGTGCCATCGCCGTGGCAGGTGGGGCACTCGTTCGACACCTTGCCGGTCCCGTTGCAGCGCGGGCAGGTGATGTTGAACTTCATGCGGCCGCCCATCTGCGTCACCTGGCCGGTGCCGTGGCACTCGGGACAGGTAGTGGACCCGCCGAGATGACCCTGGCCGTGGCAGGTGGGGCAAATCTCCTGGCGATGCACCTGGATACGCGCCTGGCCGCCGCGGATCGCGGTCCAGAAGTCAACGGTGACCTGGTACTCGAGATCGGAGCCGGGCTGTGGGCCGCGCGGTTGCGCGTGCTGCGCGCCGCTGAACATGCCCGAGAAGATGTCTTTGAAGCTGCCCCAGGTGGAACTGCCCGAGGCGTCCTCCTGGCCCGGAACGCCACCCTGGAAGCCGGAGAAATCAAAGCCGCCGAAGTCGACCGGCGGGCGGCCGCCCTCGCGTTGCGCGCGCGCATAGGCCTCGGCTTGTGCGGGGTCGATCTGGTCTGAGTAGAAGCCCACCTGGTCGTAGATCTTGCGCTTCTTCTCGTCGCTCAGGATGTCGTTGGCTTCGGAGATTTCCTTGAATTTTTCTTCGGCCTTCTTGTCGCCGGGATTGACGTCGGGGTGGTATTTGCGCGCGAGTTTGCGGAAGGCCTTGCGGATCTCCTCCGGCGTGGCCGTTTTCTTGACGCCGAGCGTGGCGTAATAGTCCTTGTTGGCGGTGGTGGGCATGTGCGTTTTCTTATCTCACAACAGCGTACACGGTGGCGAACTCT
>Ga0335078_10000661_pt1 | contig 52921 bp, 47 predicted proteins | sample Lox_Sample_32_FD_206711 | JGI IMG/M metagenome (GOLD analysis project Ga0335078, IMG submission 206711) | Soil microbial communities from Loxahatchee National Wildlife Refuge, Florida, United States - Lox_Sample_3.2 | ecosystem: Environmental > Terrestrial > Soil > Wetlands | place: USA... | reverse complement strand
GGGAGCCTGGTCCGGCCGGCCGGGCTGCTCGCCGCGCGCGCTGGCGGTGACGCCGAGGCCCTGGCCGACGCGGAGACCGAGGCGGTAGCCGCCGTCTCGCACGTGCTGCGCCGGCTGGCACTGTCCGGGGTCGGGGACGGGCAGTTCCGCCGGGCGCACTTCGAGTCCGTGGTGTACGACCAGGTCGGGGGCTTCGAGCCGGTCAAGGGCGCCCAGCCGCTGGCCGACGCGGCGGGCATTTCCCCGGCCCGGCGCCGGGTGTTGCGGGATTCGCCGCGCGCGGCCGGGCGCCTGGCTCAGGCTGAGGTGGCCCCCGTGCTCGCCGCCGTGGACCGGCCGGTGTTTGTCCAGCTGCCCTCGCCCGGGTACCTCGCGGCCGTCGGCTCGGGGCTGGGCGACCGGGCTTCCGTGGACGCGGCCGCGGCTCGCGGGGCGGCGCTGGCCGCGGTGCTGCGCGCCGAGATCGAGGCGCTGGCCGCCGACGGGGTCGCCTACGTCGCGCTGGGGAACCCGCTGTACCCGCCGCTGCTCACGGTGGCCGGGCGTTCCCGGCTGGCGGCTGCTGACGTCGACGCGGACGCGGTGCTTGGCATGCTGCTCGAGGCGGATCGCGCGGCGGTGGCCGGGCTCGCGGTTCCGGGTACCTTCCGCGTGGGGCTCGACGTGACCGACTCGGGGCCGCTGCCGACGACCGAACGCGGGTACGAGCCGGCCGCCGTGGACGCACTGCTCGACGCGAACCCCTTCCACCGGCTGGGCGTGGACTTCCCGGCCGACCCAGGCGCCCGGCTGCCGCTGGAGCGGGTCAAGCCCGGCCTGGTGCTCAGCCTCGGCGTGGTGGATGTGTCGGGCGCGGCTCTTGAGGATGTCGAGGACATCCTGGCCCGGGTGGACCCGGTGGTCGACGAGCGCAGCGAGGACGACGTGGCCATCGCGACGAACGGCGGCTTCGCCCAATCCGCCGATCGTCCGCTGATGAGCGAGGAAGCCCAGAATGCCAAGCTGCGGCTGGTGGAGACCGTGGCCCGCTACTACTGGGGCAACGAAATCTGAGTTCCGGCGGCCACGGCCGGGGTTTCCATCGGCCGAAGAAGGCGGGGTCGCTGCGTAGCGATGAGAGCGTCACGTGAGATTGAACCGACGGCAGGAGCCGCAAGGCGTGCCACGGACGGCCGGGCTACGTGGTGCGGCGGCGGAGGAGGGTGGCGATGGTGACGGCGATGACCAGGACACCGCCGTAGAAGACGTCGGATACCCAGGTCTGCAGGCCTAGCTGCTCGAGGCCGGTAATGCCGGTGGTGAGGAAGTAAATGCCGATCCAGGTGCCGATGGGGTTGAACCGGCCCGGCTGGATGACGGCGGTGCCGAGGAAGACCGAGGCGAAGACCGGGAGCAGGTAGGAGTCCGAGGTCGTGGCGTTGTAGCTGCCGATCGCGGCCACCGTCACCACGGCGCCGACGCCGCTGAACGCGCTGGCCGCCACGAACGAGCCGAACCGGATCCGGTTGACCCGGACCCCGGACAGGCGGCTGACCTCCCGGCTCGCCCCGGTGAAGCGCATGTGCCGGCCGAGCGGGGTGCACCCGAGCACGTAGGCGAACGCGAGCGCCACGGCCGCGCCGTAGAAGAACGAGACGTACAGGCCGCCCACCGGGAGGATGGCGATCTTCGCGAACCCGGACGGCGGCAGCACGATCGTGTTCAGGTTCGACATCCACAGCGCGATACCGGTGATCAGGGTGCCCATGCCCAGCGTGACCACGATGGTGTTCACCCCGGCCACGACGACCAGCAGGCCATTGACAAACCCGCAGGCCAGCGCGCCCAGCACGGCCACAACCGCGGCGGCCCACACCGGCCAGTGGTGGTTGGTCACCAGCACGGGCAGGATCGTCGCGGCGAAGCCGAACACGGCCGGGACCGACAGGTCCACGAACTCGCCGACGATGATCGTGCACAGCAGCGCCATGGTCATGAACACCAGCGCGTACTGGCCGTTGAAGATCGACTCGAAGGACGAGCGGGTCATGAACACGCCGGGCTTGGCGATCGTGAACACCACAATCAGCAGCGCCCAGACGCCGAGCACCGCGTACCGCGACGCGAAATGCCGGACCTGGAGGCCGACGGCGGGCCGGGCGGGCCCAGGCGGCGGGGCGACATCGCCGGCCGCGCTGGCGTCGGCGACGTCGCCGTGGTCCTGGCGGGCGGCGTTCATGAGAGAAGATCCTTCTGGGGTGGCGATATGCCGAACGTGGCGTGGATGATGTCGTCCTGGCCGAGGTTTCCGGCCAGCTCGCCGGTGACCGTGCCGTCGCGGAAGACGAGCACCCGGTCGCACAGCACGGCCAGGTCGGCGGCGTCGATGGAGGCGATGAGCACGCCGCAGCCCGCGCGGGCGACCGCGCGGATGGCGTCGATGATGTCGTGCCTGGCGCCGACATCGACGGCCTGGGTCGGCTCGCGCAGCATCAGCAACTCCGGCTGGCCGGCCAGCCATTTGGCCAGCACGACCTTCTGCTGGTTGCCGCCGCTGAGCGTACCCGCCGGCGCGGACGGGTCGGGCGGCTTGATGTCCAGCTTGGTGATCATGGCGGCGGTCTCCTCGGCCTGCCACGCCCGGCCGGTGCGGAACCGGTGGCCGCGGCTGCGGACCCGGGGCAGGGTGAGGTTCTCGGCCACCGACATCTCCGCGGCCAGGCCCTCGCCGAGCCGTCGTTCCGGGACGTAGCCGACGCGCGCCCGGACGAACTCCTCGGTGGAGGCGCGGCGCGAACCCAGCGAGATCCGCCGGTCCCCCACGGTCAGCGAGCCGGACTCCGCCCGCCGCGCGCCGCCGACCGCCTCGGCCACCTCCTCGAAGCCGGAGCCCATCAGGCCGGTGAGGCCGACGATCTCGCCGCGCCTGACGTCCAGGTCCAGGCCGGTGACCTGGCCGACCGAAAGCGACCGGACCGAGGCGGCCAGGTCATCCCGGGCGTGGCTGTCCACCCGGCCGTGGGTGACCAGGTGGCGGCCGAGCATCAGCCGGGTCAGCGCGGCCTCGTCCACGCTCCTGGTGTCCAGGCCGGCCTCGACGACCTCGCCGTCCCGCAGTACCGTGACCCGGTCGGTCGCCTCGACGATCTCCTCGAGCCGGTGCGAGATCAGCAGGACCGAGGCGCCATCGGCGATGAGCGACCGGACCAGCCCGAAGAACCGGCCGCGGGCCTCTTGCCCCAGCGCCCGGGTGGACTCGTCGAAGACGATCAGGCCGCCGCCCGGGCGGTGGTCCTGCACGGCCCGGGCGATCGCGATCGTGGCGCGGTCCTCGGCCGAGAGCGTCCCGGCGAGCTCGGTCACGCGGATGCGGCGGCCCAGCCGGGCCAGCACCTGAGCCACCGCCTCCTGCTCGGCCCGGCGGTCGATCCGGCGGAACGGCCCGCGGGCCTGGTAGCGGCCGAGCCTGACGTTCTCCCAGACGGTGCGGTCGTCCACAAGACCGAGGTGCTGGTGGACGACCGACACCCCGACTTCGCGCTGTTCGGCGGGCTGGACGGGCATCCGCAGGCGGCGGCCGTCCACCGCGATGGAACCGCCTGGATCGGGCGTGTACACCCCGGTCAGGATCTTGACCAGGGTGGACTTCCCGCAGCCGTTCTGCCCGACCAGGCCGTGCAGCTCGCCGGGGGCGACGCTCAGCCGGACGCTGCGCAGCACCCGGGCCGGCCCGAAGGTCTTCGACAGCTGCGCGACCTCCAGCCGGCCCGGCGCCACGTCCGTTCCATCGTTTCCCACAACCGTCACGCTAGCGACCACCGCTTATCCGATGCCCCACAGCTGGGCGAACTGGCTCTGGTAGGAGTTGTCGCCGAACCAGGCGCCGGAGGCCTGGGCGGCCGGCGTCACCTGGATGCTGCCGATGTTCTGCGCGGTGAACAGCCGCGACGGGAACGTCTCGGTGGCCGGACCGGACTTGGTCGCCATCCGGAGGATCTCATCCGTAAGCGCCCAGCCGGCGTAAGCCTGGTCCACGGCCACCACGGCCTTGACGACCTGACCGCCCTTGAGCAGGCCCAGGCCGTTCACCGAACCGCCCGCGACGGCTAGGCCGACGCTGGAGGACTTGCCGGACTGCTGGATGCCGGCCATCGTGGGCTGGAGGCTGTCCTCGAACTCGGTGTAGTAGTACCCCACCCCGGGCGTGGCCTGGATGTTGGAGCTCACCGCTGCCTGCAGCTGCTGGTTGGTCTGCGTCGCGGTGATCTGCTTGACCGCGATCGTGCAGCCCGGGCAGTACTGCTTGTAGATCGGCAGCGAGTTCTGCACGTAGGACACCGCGGAAGGCGAGTCGGTTTCCTCCGCGATGATGGCGTTGGCCTTGCCGCCGGAGCTGGCGATCAGCCACCAGGCGACCTGGCTGGGCTGGTCGACCACGCCCGGCACGTAGGCCACCTGGTTACTGTTCGTGGTGCCGGACGGCGGGTACTGGTCCGCGACGACGATCGGGACACCCTTGCCCTTGGCTCCGTCGAGCGCGTTCTGCGCCATGCCGTAGGGGATGGCGTCCAGGACGATGCCCGCGGCGCCCGCGCCCGTGGCCTGGCTGATACACGAGGCGATGGTGCTCGGCGTGCCCGAGCCGTCGCACTCCTGGAACTTCAGGCCGGCCTTGGCCAGCGCCACCTTCATGGTCTGCGCGGTGACGACGAAGCCCGGGATATGCGCGTCGAGCGGGACGTAGTAGACCGTGCGGCCGCTCAGCCCGGATACCCCGGAGACGCTCGCGGTGGGCAGCGGGTACTTGGCCGTGGTGGATTCGAGTTGCGTCACCATCTGCTGGGCCTTGGCCACGCCCGCGGACGTGGTGTTTCCGGCGGAACTGCTGCTGGCCGGGGAACTGGCGGTCGAACTGCCGGATGAACTGCACGCCGCCAGGGCGGCCAACGAGCCGATCACTGCCGCAGATGACAGCCACCGTCTGCCGGTAAGCCTCATCGCTCATGCCTCCCAACGCTCAGGTTCACGGCCATCGCGTGAACGCTAGTTTTCTACTTCGTTGCATCGAGCACGGGGCGAAGGCTAAGTCTTCGGTTCGCGCAGGCCCGAGCCGTAGCGGGTTACCTCGTATTAACAAGCGAGTGTGTCCGTGACCGGCGGGTTCGCGGAACCGTCAAGGCGTACATCTAAGGTTGCGCCTCCAGGCGCTGACCCGGGCCGCCGGCATTCCTAGGATGACCAGCGCTGACATCCGAATGCCAGGAAGGTAACCAGCCCGTGTTCATCGTTGACTCTCAGGTTCACATTTGGCGCGAGGAGACCCCGGACCGCCCGTGGGTGCCCGGCGCCCGGGAACGGATCCGGCTCAACGGGCACCGGGAAGAACCCTTCAGCTATCAGGAGTGCGTCGCGCTGATGGACGAGGCGGGGGTGAACCGCGCGCTGATCATCCCGCCGTCCTGGGAGGGCGACCGGATCGACTACTCCCTGGAAGCCTGCCGGGCCTACCCGGACCGGTTCGGCATCATGGCCAGGATCCCGCAGAACAAGCCGGCCGAGGGCGCCGCGATGCTGCGGGACTTCGCGCAGAACCCGCACATCCTGGGCACGCGGCTGACCTTCCACCGGCCGGTCGACCGGAACTGGATGATCGACGGCACCAACGACTGGTACTGGCCGCTGGCCGAGGAACTCGGCCTGCCCACGATGGTGCACGCACCCATCTGGAAGGCCGAACTCGGCGCGATCGCCGACCGCCACCCCGGCCTGCGGATCATCATCGACCACATGGGCATCATGGCCCGCTGCGTGGACGACGCCATCGGCTACTGGGTGCAGGAGACCGCCGACCTGTGGCCGCACCCGAACATCTACGTCAAGGTCTCGGCCATCCCCGGGTACTCGACGCATCCCTTCCCCAACCTCAACATCGCGAAGTACGTTCGCGAGATGGTCGACAAGATGGGCCCGGAGCGTTGCTTCTGGGGCACGGACCTGACCCGGCTGATGGGGCACGGGCTGACCTACACCGACACGATCGAGCAGTTCACCAAGCACTTCCCGTTCACCGGCGACGAGCTGGATCAGATCATGGGACGCGGAATCTGCGAATGCCTGAACTGGCCGGTCCCGGTGACGGCATGACGATGCGGGGGTAGCGCGGTGAGCGAGTCCTTTGACGGGGGCGAGGCGCTGATCAGGGCGGCTGAAGACCTGGGCGCGGACTGCGTCTTCTCCTCCGCCGGGTCCGAGTGGGCGCCGGTCTGGGAGGCGTTCGCACGCCGCCGCGAGGCCGGCCAGCCGGGCCCGCGGTTCCTCGACCTGACCCACGAGATCACGGCGGTCGGCATGGCCACCGGGTACGCCGCGGTGACCGGGCGGCCGCAGGTGGTACTGCTGCACGCGGCGGCCGGCCTGCTCCAGGGCGCCAACGCGATCCACGGCGCCCTGCTCACCGGCGCGCCGGTGGTCGTCTGCTCCGGCGAGTCCACCGGGTACGGCGGCGGGCCGGGCCCTGACCCGGGCTCGCAGTGGTACCGGAACCTGTCGGTGGTGGGCGGCCCGCAGGCGGTGGCCGCGCCGTTCACCAAGTGGTCCTCTGCCGCCGCCGACGTCAGCGTGCTGTACGGCAGCCTCAAGCGGGCCGGCGAGCTCGCCGCGCAGCCGCCGGCCGGGCCGGTGTACGTCAACACGCCGGTGGAGGTGCTGCTCAGCTCGTGGCAGCCATCGCCCGCCGACGGCGCGGCGCCGCCCGCGGCCCGGACCGCGCCGGCCGCGGCCGACGTGGACGCGGCCGCGCGCATGCTGGCCGCGGCGGAGCGCCCGGTGCTCGCCACCGAGACCGCGGGCCGGGACCCGGAGGCCTTCGCCGCACTGGTCGAGCTGGCCGAGTTGCTGGCCATCCCGGTGGTCGAGCCGCAGTCCGCCGTGTGCGCGAGCTTCCCGCGCACCCACCCGCTGCACGCGGGCGGTGAGCTCGGCCCGCTGGCCGCCGACGCCGACCTGGTCATCCTGGCCGGCTGCCGGGCCCCGTGGTACCCGCCGAGCGCCAAGCCGGGGACCGCGACGGTGCTGGTCCTCGACGAGACGCCGCACCGCCCGCAGATGGCCTACCAGGTGCTCGCCGCGGACCGCTATGTCGGCGGCGAGATGGCGCTGGCCCTGCGGGCGATCACCGCGCGGGTCCGCGAGCTGGGCGCGGACGCGGAAACGGTCCGGGCGCGCCGGGACCGGGCCGCGGCCGCCCACGCCGCGGCGGACGAGGCCCGCCGCGGCGCCGAGCAGGCCGCGCTGGCCGGAACCGGAGGACCGGTCGACCCGGTGGCGGTCGCGGCCGCGCTGCGCGAGGTCCTCGGGCCGGACGCCGTGGTGATCGACGAGACGATCACGCACAGCCGGGTCATCGCCCGGCACCTGATGGCCGGGACACCGGGCCGGTACCGGTACGTGCAGGGCGGCCTCGGGCAGGGCCTGGGCGTCGCTCTCGGCGCCAGGCTGGCGCTGGGCCCGGACCGCCCGGTCGCGTTCACCGTGGGCGACGGATCCTGGCTGTACAACCCGGTGCTGCCGGGCCTGATGGCATCGGCCCAGTACGGCCTGCCGGTGCTCATCGTGGTGTTCACCAACGGCAGGTACCTGTCGATGCGGCACAACCACCGGCGGGTGTACCCCGACGGCGCCGCCGCGCGGACCGGCTATCAGCTGGGCGTCGACCTGTCCGCCCAGCCCGACGCGGCGGCGGTGGCCGCCGCGGCCGGTATCCCGGGTTTCACCGTCGCCGCGACCCGGGAGCTCGCGCCGTCGCTGGAGAAGGCCGTAGCCACGGTCCGCGGCGGACACAGTGCCCTGGTGAACGTGGTGCTGTCCCAGTTATCTACCGAACGGAGCGTGGCGCGTGCCCACCCAAGCAGCGAGCAAGACCCTGGTCCGGGCCGATGACCTGCGCGCCCTGGTGAGCGGCATATTCGCCGCCCGCGGGGTGCGCGAGCCCGACGCGGACGCGGTGGCGGACGCGCTGGTCTGGGCCAACCTGCGCGGCATCGACTCGCACGGGGTCTCCCGGGTGCCGCGCTACCTCGAACTGTTCGACAAAGGCGAGTCCGCCCCGGACGCGGTGCCGACGGTGCGGCGGCCGCGCGCCGCCATCGCGATCGTCGACGCGCACGGCGCGCCGGGCCCGATCGCGATGAACCGCGCGGTGACCGAGGCTGTGACCGGTGCCCGGGAGTGCGGCGTCGGCTGGGCGTCGGTGCGCGGCACCGTGCACACCGGCGCCATCGGCTACTACACCAGCCAGGCCGCCGCGGCCGGGATGGCCGCGGTCGGCGTGGTCGCCGGCGTGCCGAACATGGCCTACACCGGGGCGCGCGGCGCCGCCGTGGCCACCAGCCCGCTGTCCGTGGCGGTGCCGGCCGGCCGGCACGGCACCGTGCTGCTCGACATGGCCACCGCGGTGATGGCGCTCGGCCGGATCGCCCAGCTCAAAGCGGCGGGGAAGGAACTCCCGCCCGGCGTGGCGGTGACGAAGGAAGGTGACCCGACCACCGACCCGGCCCTGGCCGCGGTACCGCTGCCGGTCGGCGGCCCGAAGGGATCCGGGATGAGCCTGGTATTCGAGCTGCTGGCCAGCGGCCTGGCCGCGAACCCGATCGTGCCCGCCTTCCACGCCGGCGATCGGCGGCACCGGCAGAACGGGTTCATCCTCGCGGTGGACGTGTCCGCGTTCTGCGAGCCCGCGGAGTTCGCCGCCACGGTGGACGCCACCATCGACGCGATCAAGGCGCTTCCGGCGGCCGGCGACGCGGCCGAGGTGCTGGTGCCCGGGGAGCGCGGGCGCCGGTCCGAGGCCGAACGGCGGGACGCCGGCATCCCGCTGGGGCCGAAGGTCTGGCGCGAGCTGGCCGGGGCGGCCGACTCGCTCGGCGTACCCGTTCCCGATCCTGCAAGCTAAGGATGCATAACCGGAAAAGACGGGTTTGGGTATCGTCAGAGCGTGGACCGGCTCACCATCATGCGCAGCTTCGTGGGCGTGACCAAGTCCCGGAGCTTCAGCCAGGCGGCCCGCACGCTCGGGATCTCCGGCTCGCTGGTGTCCCGGCACGTGGCCGAGCTGGAACGCTCGCTCGGCGTCCGGCTGGTCAACCGGACCGCCCGGACCATCAGCCTGACCGAGGCCGGCACCAGGTACGCCGAGTTCGCCGCGCGGATCATCGACGAGATCGACCGGGAGGACGCGCAGCTGCGGAGCCTGCGGGACAAACCCGAGGGCTCGCTGGCCATCATCAGCCCGAAGTGGATCGGCAGCAACGACGTCGGCGACGCGATCGTCGCGTTCTCGGCGCACTACCCGAAGATCCACATCAGGTTCGAGGTCGGCGGGATGTCCGAGCGGTCGTACGAGTTCCTGGACCGCGGCTTCGACGTCGCCTTCCACACCCGGCACGTGCGGGACTGCAACCTGATGCTGCGGAAGATCGCGGACCTGGAGTTCGCGCTGTGCGCGGCGCCGCTGTACCTGCACCGCGCCGGGACGCCCGCCGAGGTCGGCGAGCTGGGCGACCACGACTGCCTGCTGAACACCAACGACCCCATCTGGCACCTGCGCCGGGCCGGGCACGAGGTGCACCTCAAGATCAGCGACCCGGTCTACTCGTCCAACAGCTACCAGACGCTGCGCAAGGCGGCGCTAGCCGGCCGCGGCATCGGGGTACTCCCGATCCGCCTGGTCCAGCCCGACCTCACCGAGGGCAGCCTGGTCAACGTGCTGCCCGGCTGCGAGGTGCCGGACCGGCCGCTGTACGCGCTGTACGCGCCGGGCGGCCAGACGCTGGCCCGGGTGCAGCTGTTCCTGGACTTCGTCACCGACTGGTTCCGCCGCCAGGCCCGGTCGCAGCGGGCGGACAGCACCGTCCCGCGGTCCGCCTGAACCTGCAACAAAAGGCTTCGGTCCCGGTCAGCTGGGCGCGTCTAAGCTTCCAGCCATGACGATCACGCGGGTGGAACGGGTGGTCTACGGGGTCACGGACCTCGGCGAATGCGCGCGCTTCTTCACCGATTTCGGCCTGGAGCGCGGGGAGGGCACCCGTTTCCTTACGCCGACGGGCCAGGTCGTCGAGCTGCGCGCCGCGGACGACCCGTCGCTGCTCCAGGCGGCGGAGGGCGGATCGACGATCCGGGAGGTCGTCTGGGGCGTGGACACGGCCGGGGCGCTGGCCGAGCTGGCGGCGGCCCTCGGTGCCGCGCCGGGAGCCGACGGCGAGGTGCACACGACCGACGAGACCGGGTTCGGCGTCGGGCTGGCGGTCAGCGTACCCCGGGCCTGGCGCGGCGAGCGCCCGGGCGTCAACCGGACCGGTGCCGCCACCCGGTGGAACCAGCCGGTCGAGCATCCGGGCCGGGTCCGCCCGATCCGGCTGTGCCACGTGGCGCTGAACATCCCCAAGGCAGGCAAGGATCAGGCCGTGGCCTTCTATACCGAACGGCTCGGGTTCGTGCCCACCGACCGGGTCCGCGACGTCGGCGTGTTCATGCGCGCCCCCGGCGACACCGACCACCACACCCTCCTGCTCGGCCACCGGGCCGACCGGGCCGGCGTCAACCACACCGCCTACGAGGTGGCCACGGTGGACGAGGTCATCGTCGGCGCCAACGACATGATCGACCGCGGCTGGCAGGAGGCCCGGCGGCTGGGCCGGCACACGATCGGGTCCAACTTCTTCCGCTTCATCCACGCGCCGTGCGGGGGCCGGATCGAGTTCGCCGCCGACATGGACCGGGTCGACGAAAGCTACGGACCGCGCGACCACGAACAGACCCCGCCGCACACCATCTTCGCGCTGAAGAGCTCCCGGGAGGACCGATGAGCTACCCCGAGGTCGGACTGTACATCGACGGCGAGTGGACCGACGGCACGTACGGCCGCGGTGACGACATCGTGAACCCGGCCACCGGGCAGGTGCTCGGCCGGGTGCCGTTCGCCGGGCCGCAGGACGTGGACCGGGCCATCGCCGCCGCGGGCGCCGCCTTCCCCGGCTGGCGGGACATCGGGCCGGAGCGACGGACCCGCATCCTGCGGCGAGCCGCGGTGCTGATCCGCGAGCGGGCGGCCGAGATCGGCCGGGTGATGACCCTGGAGGAGGGCAAGCCGCTGCCGGAGGCGACCGGCGAGGCGCTCCGGGCGGCGGCCCAGCTCGACGTCTACGGCGAGGAGGCGCTGCGCGCCTACGGCCGGATCATCCCGACCGACCCGGGCCAGGTGCTGTCCGTGCGGACCGCCCCGGTCGGGCCGGTCGGCGCGTTCGTGCCGTGGAACTTCCCGGCCGGCGGGCCGATGCGCAAGATCGCGGCGGCGCTGGCGGCCGGCTGCTCCATCGTGATCAAGCCGTCGGAGGAGACCCCCGGCACGACCTGCCTGCTAGCCCGGGCGTTCGCCGACGCCGGGCTGCCGGCTGGTGTCCTGAACGTCCTGTTCGGGGTGCCGGACGAGATATCCCGCCGGGTCATCGCCTCGCCGGTGATCCGGTACGTGGCGTTCACCGGTTCGGTTCCGGTCGGCAAGCACGTCGCCGGGCTGGCCGCCGCGGCCATGAAGGCCAGCACCATGGAGCTGGGCGGGCATGCGCCGGTCATCGTGTGTGCCGACACCGACGTCGCGGCCGCGGTCCGGGCCTGCGTCGCGGCCAAGGTGGCGAACGCCGGGCAGGTGTGCACCTCGCCCAGCCGGTTCCTGGTCGACCGGCGGATCCTGCCGGAGTTCACGGACGCCTTCGTGGCCGCGATGAAGGCGGTCGCGGTGGGCGACGGGCTCGAGGGCGGCGTGCAGATGGGCCCGCTGGCCAATGCGCGCCGCCGGGACGCGGTGCACGCGCTGGTGACCGACGCGACCGGCTGCGGCGCCCGTATCCTGCTCGGCGGCGAGCCCATGCCGGGACCCGGGTTCTTCTACCCGCCCACCGTGCTGGCCGACGTGCCGGACGACGCCGAGATCCTGCGCGAAGAGCCGTTCGGGCCGCTCGCCCCCATCATGGGATTCACCGATCTCGACGAGGCGCTGGCCGTCGCTAACTCGCTGCCGTACGGCCTGGCCGCTTATTGCTTTACCGATTCGGCCGCCACCGCGGAGAAGCTGATCGCCGGCTTCGAGGCCGGCATCCTGTCCGTCAACCACTGCGGCGGCTCGGTGCCGAACGCGCCGTCCGGCGGGGTCAAGGAGAGCGGCTATGGCAAGGAAGGCGGCCCCGAAGGCCTGGCCGGCTACCTGATCAGCAAGCGCGTGTCGCACCGGCTGGTGCCCTAGATGCCCGTGATCTGGTGCCGCTTCGACGACGCGGGCCAGGCCAGGTACGGCCTGGTGGACGGGGACACGGTGGTGCCGGTGACCGGCGACCCGTTCACCTCGTATGAGCCCCAGCCCGCCGCGGTGCGCCCGGTGGACGGCCTTCGCTGGCTGCCGCCGGTGGTGCCAGGGACGTTCTTCTGTGCCGGACTGAACTACCAAGGACATGCCGGCCGGGCCCTCCCCGCCCGGCCGGAGATCGGCTACCGGGCCAACAACGCCCTGACCGGGCATCTCGAGCCGATCGTCAGGCCCGCGGACTGCGACGAGCCGCTGGTCGCCGAGGGCGAGCTGGTCGCGGTCATCGGCACGACCGTGCCGCGGCGCTGCACCCGGGCCGAGGCCGAACGGGCCGTGCTCGGCTGGACCATCGGCAACGACGTCAGCGCCCGCGCCTGGCAGCGGTCCGACCGCACGTTCTGGCGCTGCAAGAACAGCGACACGTTCAAGCCGATGGGCCCGTACCTGGTCACCGGGACCGACCCGCTGGCGGCCACCACCACGGTCCGGGTCGACGGCGCGGTACGCGCGTCGTTCCCGACCGGCGGCATGCTGTTCGACCCGTACGACTTCATCGGCGCGATGTCGCGCTACATCACCCTGAGCCCCGGCGACGTCGTGTGGATGGGCACCGACGAGACGGCCACCATGGTCCCGGGTCAGGTCGTCGAGATCAGCATCGACGGACTCGGCACCCTCGCCAACCCTGTCACGGAGGAACAGATCGCATGAGCGAACGCCCCGCCTACATCCACCACGTGAACTTCCCCACCACTGACCCGGAGCGGACCATCGAGTGGTACGCCAAGGTCTTCGGGATGAAAAACATACGGCCCAAGAGCAACACCAAGGTCGTGCTCATGACCCGGGGCAACTTCGACCTGCACTTCACCCCGGTGGAGGCGATGGACCGGATGGCGCCGTACCATTTCGCGGTCGAGGTGGAGGACTGGCACGGGTTCCTCGCCCACCTGCGCGAGCTGGGCATCCGGCACACCCGGCCGATCACGAGGCCGGAGAACAACTCGATGTTCTGCTACATCCACGACCCCGACCACACGATGATCGAGCTCGTCTACCACCACCGCCGCCAGTTCCCGCCGCCGATGGAGCACGACCCCGCGGAAAAGCCCCAGGAAGTGAAGGCGTGAGCTGGGCCGACCACGACGGCGTACGGGTCTACCACGAGGTCCACGGCGCGGGGCCGGCCGTCACCTTCGTGCACGGCTCGGGCGGTCACCACGCCGCCTGGTGGCAGCAGGTCGCCGCGCTGCGGGACGACCACACGGTGATCACGCTGGACCTGCGCGGGTTCGGCTGCACGCGGTGGGACGGAGAACACGATGCCCGCTCCTTCCCCGGCGACATCCTGGCCGTGCTCGAGGCCGTCGCGGGTGCGGGAGGCCCGGACCGTTCGGTACTCGTGGGACAGTCCATCGGTGCGGCCGCGGCGCTCCGTGCGGGCCTCAGCCGGCCCGGGCGGGTGGCCGGCCTGGTGCTGGCCCACTCCCTCGGCGGAATCCGGCACGAGGAGCTGGCCGCGCTGGTGCGGGCCGACCGGGCCGCGGCCGAGAAGCTGCCGGTGCTGGACCGGCTGCTCACGCCGGGGTTCCGCGAGCGGCGGCCGGACCTGGCCTTCCTGTTCCGGCAGATGGGCACGTTCAACACCGCGACCATGCCGGACCTGCGCCACCTGAACACCGACGGGCCTGCGCTGGAGTCGGTCGGCGCGGCGCCGTTCCCGGTCATGCTGCTGGCCGGCGAGCAGGACGCGGTGCTGAGCCCGGCCACCGTGCGGCGGGCCGGGGAGCTGCTGCCCGGCACCCGGGTCGAGATCGTGCCCGGCGCCCCGCACTCGATGTACTGGGAAACGCCGGACCTGTTCAACGACGCCCTGCGCAAGTTCCTGGCCGAGGTCTACCCGGGCTAGCGGAGCCGGCTAGCCGGGGACCATCTGGTCGTCGGCGGACAAGTGCTCGACGGTGCGGCCGGTGTCGGCGAAGGTGCGGGTCACGTAGTGGGAGCAGTAGACCCAGAGGATCTTCATCGGGGTGTCGCCGGTGTTGCGGAAGGCGTGCATGATCCCGGCCGTGACGTAGGTGGTGTCGTCCGGCTCGAGCGGGGTGACCTGGCCGGCGATCTCCACCTCGGCCGAGCCGGCCAGCAGGGTCACGTGCTCGTCGCAGTTGTGCGAGTGCAGCGGGGCGCCGGTGCCGGGCGGGTACACGCTGATCCCGGTGGTGATCTTGTTTTCCTCGTCCGCGGTCTTTCGCGTGATGAGGGGGATCGTCTCGACGCCGCCGCCGCGGCCCAGCCGCTCGACCTGCGCTGCCCTGATGACGGTCATGCGGCCGAGGGTACAGCGGAGGGCCATGGCGATCGCGAAGGCTTAGCGTTCGGTCCCTTGCGCGTCCGGCAACGCAGAATGCGCTCATGAGGCTCCCCGCACTGAAAGACCTGTCGGCCCGGCAGCAGGAGATCAGCGACCGGATCACCGCCCGGCGCGGCGGCACCCGAGGGCCGTTCCTGGTCTGGCTGCGCAGCCCGGAACTCTGCGAGAGGGTCGAGGCGCTGGGCGCGTACTGCCGGTTCGATTCGGCGCTGGACCCGCGGATCCGGGAGCTGAGCCTGCTCATCGCGGCCCGGTGCTTCGACGCGCAGTACTCCTGGAACGCGCACGTGGGCAAGGCGGCCGAGCTGGGGGTGTCGCGGGAGGCGCTGACCGAGCTGGCCGAGGGCAAGGAACCGCGGTTCGGCCGGCCGGATGAACAGATCGCGTACTCGTTCGGGGTGGAGATCTTGCGGGATCACTTCGTGTCCGACGAGACATTCGCGGCGGCGCTCGGCGAGTTCGGTGAGGCCGGGCTGGTCGACCTGATCGGCAGCCTGGGGAACTATACGATGCTGGCCATGCTGCTGAATACCGTCCAGGTCGACCTGCAGCCGGTCGAGCCGCCGTTCCCGGACGTGCGCGGCTTTACCAAGGTGGTGGCGCCGTGACGGACTTCCGCGCGGACCACGTCGGCAGCCTGCTGCGCCCGACGGCCCTGCTGGAAGCGCGGCGCCGCCGCGAGGACGGGACGCTGGGTGCCGGGGAACTGCGCGCGGTCGAGGACGAGGCGATCGCGGCCGCGGTCAAGGGGCAGCAGGACGCAGGGCTAGACGTCGTCACCGACGGGGAGTTCCGCCGCCGGGATTTCCGCACCGGGTTCGTGGATGCGGTGGACGGCTTGGCGATGCGGTCCTGGGACATGCCCTGGCACACCAGCGAGGGCGTGACCAGGCTGCGCAGCCACACCTGGGTGGTCACCGGGCGGCTCCGGCCGCGGGGCCGGCTGGCGGCGGGCGAGGCGGCGTTCGTGCGGAGCCTCACCGCGGTCCCGGTGAAGGTGACGCTGATCGCGCCCGGCTTCCTGTCCGACAGGTTCTGGCAGGACGGGGTGACGGACCGGGCCTACTCCTCGCGCGAGGAACTCGCCGCGGAGGTCGCGGCCATCACCCGGGCCGAGATCGAGGCGCTGATCGCCGAGGGCGTGCGGTACGTGCAGCTGGACAACCCGGGCTACGGACGGTTCGTCGGGGAGCACGGCTCCCCGGATGGCTTCGAGCTGATGGCCAGCACCGACGCCGCCGCGGTCGCCGGGGTGGCGCGGCCGGCCGGGGTCACGATCGGACTGCACGTCTGCCGGGGCAACCAGGCCAGCATGTGGATGGGCGAGGGCGACTACGACCCGATCGCCGAACGCCTGTTCTCGACCGTGCCCGTCGACCGGTTCCTGCTGGAGTACGACGACGAGCGGGCCGGGGGGTTCGGCCCGCTGCGGTACGTGCCGGCCGGACGGACCGTGGTGCTCGGCCTGGTGACGAGCAAGTCGCCGGTGCTGGAACCGGGCGACGAGCTGCGGCGGCGGGTGGATTCGGCGGCCGGGCTGGTAGCCCTGGACCACCTGGCACTGAGCCCGCAGTGCGGGTTCGCGTCCGTCGCCGAGGGCGGCAACCTGCTGACCGAGGACGAGCAGTATGCCAAGCTGCGCCTGGTCGCGGACACCGCGCGGGCCATCTGGGGGTAACCGCGGTCAGCGGCCGACCCGGTCCAGGAGGGCTTGCAGGGTCTGCTGCTCGGCTGCGTCGAGGGCGCTGATAGCGGTGGCGGCGATTCGCTCGGCGTCGGTATTGGCGGCGGCTAGTTCGCGGTCACCGGCCTCGGTGAGGTGGAGCAGGGTGATCCGGCGGTCGGAGCGATGCGGGCCGCGGGCGACCAGGCCGCGGGCTTCCAGGCCGTCGATAAGGTCGGTGACGGTACGCGGCGACACGTGCAGCACCTGGCTGATCTCGCGCATCGAGCGGTCTTCGCCGGCTAGGGCCTTGAGCAGCTTCAGGCCGGACAGGGACAGGCCGTGGTCGCGCAGGGCCGCGTCGGCGGCGACGCGGATCCGGTGTGCGGCGTACAGGATGGCGTCCACGGCGCCGCTGCCGGTCTGGGGTCTCACGAGACCATCCTAAATTAGTGAGTATCCTCATTATAGGTATCCTCTGGACTTTGAAGGGACCACGACGTGACGACCCCCAGGCGCCGCCCGGCTCCGACGTTCCATCCGGTCGCGGTGGCAGAGATCAGTCAGCTCACGCCGCGCATGCGGCGGATCACCTTCACCGGCGAGAAGCTGGCCGACTATCCCGTCGACGGGCCCGCCACGCACTTCAAGCTGCTGCTTCCCGCGCCGGAACAGGCCGAGGTCGCCCTGCCCGAGCCCGGGCCGGACGGGCTGGTGTGGCCGGACCCCAGGCCGCTGCGGCGGACCTACACCCCGCGCTACGTCGACCGGGCCGGACAGCGACTGGTGGTGGACTTCGTGCTGCACGGCGACGGCGGCCCGGCGTCGAAATGGGCGGCCGCCGCCCGGGTCGGCGACCGGGTGGTGGTCACCGGCGCGCGCGGCGCCTACCGGATCGACCCGGGCGCGGACTGGATTCTGCTGGTGGCCGACGAGACCGCGCTGCCTGCGGTGGGCACCATCCTGGACGAGGCGCCGGCCGGCGCCGGGGTGCTGCTCGTCGCCGAGGTGGCCGGCGAAGGTGAGCAGCTGGAGTTCGGGACGGCCGCGAAGCTGACGACCGTTTGGCGTCATCGTGGTGAAGACCCGGCCGGGATGCAGGCGGCCCGGCTGAGAGGAGTTCCATAGGAACTCCTCAACCTGCCTTCATCACCGGCTGCCAGTGTCATGCCGCTGACCGCTGCCATGGAGGTTCCGAGGTGCATGTCGATCCCGAGGTGTCGCTGCCGCACGCGGACGGCGCTCCGGCAGCGGTGCGGCCGCCGCGCCGGCGCTGGGAGTTCTGGCGGTCCCCGGAGGGCCAGCCGCCGTGGGCGCGGCCGGCCCTGCTGGGGATCGCGGCGGTAGCCGCGCTGCTGTACGCGCGGAACCTCGCCGGGGCCGGGCTGGCGCCGTTCTACTCGGTGGCGGTCAAGAGCATGTCGGTGAGCTGGAAGGCGTTCTTCTACGGCGCGTTCGACCCGAGCGCCACGATCACCATCGACAAGCTCGCCGGGTCGTTCCTGCCACAGGCGCTGTCCGCGCGGATCTTCGGCTTCCACCCCTGGTCGCTGGCCTTGCCGCAGGTGATCGAGGGTGTCGTGTCCGTGCTGGTCATGTACCGGGTGGTGCGGCGCTGGGCGGGGCCGGCCGCGGGGCTGCTGGCCGCCGGGATCTTCGCCGCCACGCCGATCGCGGCGTCCATGTTCGGGCACAGCATGGAGGACGGCGCGCTCACCATGTGCCTGGTCCTCGCGGCCGACAGCTGGCAGCGGGCGGTGATGGAGGGGCGGCTGCGCTCGCTGTGCTGGGCCGGCGTCTGGGTCGGGCTGGGGTTCCAGGCCAAGATGCTGCAGGCCTGGATCATCCTGCCCGCGCTCGGCCTCGGCTACCTGCTGGCCGCACCGGGCGGCTGGGGGCGGCGGCTGGGGCAGCTCGGCGCGGCCGGGCTGGTGATGCTGGCCGTCTCGTTGTCCTGGATCGCGCTGTACACCGTTACTCCGGCCGCGGACCGGCCGTACGTGGACGGGTCGGTAGACAACAGCGCGGTGGCCATGGTGTTCGGCTACAACGGGGTGGAGCGGTTCGGGATATCGTTCCCCGGGTCGGTCGGGTCGTTCGGCGGCGGCGGGGGCGAGGGCGGGCCGGCCGAGCGGGCGGCCCCGGCGGCGGGCCGGGGCGCGGCGCAGGAATACAACGCCGGCGGGTTCCTCGGGCGCTCGGGCGGGTGGACGAAGCTGATCGACGGCCGGTTCGGCTCCGAGATCGGCTGGCTGTACCCGCTCGCGCTGCTGACGCTGGTGGCCGGGCTGGCCTGGAGGTGGCGGGCCAGGCGCACCGATCCGATACGCGCGGGGCTGGTGATGTGGGGCGGGTGGCTGATTACCTTCGGTGTCGTCTACAGCGTGATGTCGAACATCCCGCACACCGCCTACATGGCCTCGCTGGCGCCGCCGCTGGCCGCCCTGTCCGGCGCGGGGATCGTGCTGTTCTGGCGGTGGTACCGAGCCGGGTCGCCCGCCGGCTGGCTGCTGCCGGTGGCGGTAGCGGCGGAGCTGGCGTGGGCTTACTACCTGTGGTCTGGGTTCGGTTCGTTCCTACCCTGGGTGCTGCCGGTGGCTCTTGCCGCGGGAGTGGTGGCGGTCGTGGGGATGGTGGCGGCGCGGCTGTCGCGGCGGGCCCGCGGCGCCGTGGTGGGGGCAGGACTGGCGGTAGGGGTGGCCGCCATGCTGGCGCCGCCCACGGCGTGGGCGGCGTCGGTGCTCGACAGCCGGTACGCGGGTAGCTCGTTCGACGCCAGCGCGGGGCCGGCCGGGGGATTCGGGCCCGGCGGTGGCGGTGCCCGGCCCAGCAGCAGGCTCGGGCCGGTTGAGGCGGCCGCGGGGGGCGTCGAGGGTTTCGCCGGAGGCGGAGCGCCCGAAGGCAGCACGCCCGAAGGCGGCACGCCCGGAGGCGGCGGCCCGGGTGGCGGGTTCCCGAACGGCCCGGGCGAGCGGGCCGGTGAACAGGGTGGCTTTCCCGGGGCGGGTGGCTTCGGCGGGGCGCGCGGTCCCGGCGGCGGGAGCGCTCTCGGCGGCGGGATCTTCGGCAGCACCAGCCTGACCTCCGGCCAGCAGCAGCTCTACCGGTACGTCAGCGCGCACCGGGACGGGGCCGGGTACCTGCTCGCGGTTTCGTCCTGGTCGCAGGCTTCGGCGTACATCCTGGCGACCGGGCAGGAGATCATGCCGATGGGCGGTTTCAGCGGCTCGGTACCCGAGCCGACGCTGGCCCGGGTACGGCAGCTCGTGGCCTCCGGCCAGCTCAGGTTCTTCCTGCTCGGCGGCACGGGCGGCTTCGGCGGCCCGGGCCGCGTCGGGGCCGGCGGCACGGCGGCGCAGGTCACCAACTGGGTTGAGTCCGCATGCGCCGTCGTCCCGGCCGCCGGCTACGGAGGCACGTCGGGCAGCGGAACCCTGTACGCCTGCGGATCCCGCGGCTAGAGATCGCCGCGGCCTGCGGCCGGGATCCCGGTGAGGTCCCCGGCCAGGTCGCCGAACAGTTTCGTCGTCATACCCGGAAGGCGTAAACCGGCGGCGAACAATCCGTACGCTCAGGCCGGGTCGGCGAAGTCGGGCGGGCGCTTGCCGAACTCGGCGGCGACGGCCTCGACCTGGTTCGGGCTGCCGATGAGCGCGCCGATCTCCTTCTGCTCGGCGGCGAAGCCCGCGGCCAGGTCCACCCGGCCGGCCTGGTCGAGCAGCCGCTTGGCCGCCCGGATGGCGTGCGGGCTGCGGGCGGCGATGCCGCGGGCCAGCTCGAGGGCTGCTGTCCGCGGGTCGGGATCGGTCCTGGTGGCCAGGCCAAGCGCGACCGCTTCGGTGCCGCTCACCACGCGGCCGGTGAAGGTCAGCTCCTTGGCCACGTCCCGGCCGACCAGTTCGGGCAGCAGCTGGCTGCCGGTCATGTCGGGAATCAGGCCCCACCTGATCTCCAGCACCGACAGCCGGGCGTCCGGCGCGACGATGCGGATGTCGGCGCCGAGCGCGATCTGCAGGCCGCCGCCGAGCGCGTTTCCGGTCACCGCCGCGATGACCGGGACGGGCAGCTCGGCCCAGACGTAGGCGGCGCGCTGCCCGGTGGCCCGGGCCGCCCCCTGCGCCGGGGGCAGATCGACCCGCAGGCTGAGCCGCTCGCCGTCCCGCATCGCCTGGAACGCGCCGAAGTCCAGGCCGGCGCAGAAGTCGGGCCCCTCGCCGGACAGCACGACGGCGCGGACGCCGGGCTCTGTCTTGAGCCGCTCGCCCGTTGTGATCAGGCCGGCGAACATCGCGTTGTCGAGGGCGTTGCGCTTGTCCGGCCGGTTCAGCCGGACGTCCGCGACGCCGTCCGTGATCGTCACCGTGACACGCTGCTCGGCCATAGTCGCTCCCCTCGTCGCGCCCTGACCGAAAGGTTAGCCTGGGCACACGGAGATGAGGAGGGCACGTGGATACGACCGTGGACAGGGACGCTCCGGCGCGGGAGGCCGCCGGCCGGATGGCTGCCGCGGCGGCGGCCTGGCTGGACGCGCTCGACCCGGCCCAGCGGGCCGTGGCCACGGGCGGAGGGCCCAGCGCGGACGCGGAGTCCGACGCCGAGCGCAGGCGCTGGTTCTACACCCCGACCGATCACGGCGGCCTGACCCTCGGCGCCCAGCGGCCGGCCCAGCAGCGGCTGGCCTTCCGGCTCGTCGCGTCGGGGCTGTCCGTCGCCGGATACAACACCGTGGCCACCATCGTCGGTCTGGACAACGTGCTCGACCTGGTGGAGGGCTGGCGGGTCGACTGGGGGCGGGAACGGGGCCGCGATCCGGGCCTGTACTACCTGCGGGTGTTCGGTGAGCCAGGCGGCGCGGCGCCGTGGGGCTGGCGGTTCGGCGGCCACCACGTGTCGCTGAACAACCTCGTCGTGGACGGCGTGGTCCGCGCCACGACCCCGTGCTTCTTCGGCGCCGACCCGGCATCCTCTCCGCTGCTCGGCCCCGCGCCGCTGCGCCCGCTGGCCGGGCCCGAGGACCTGGCCCGCGAGCTGGTCCGCTCGCTGGACCCGGACCAGGCTGCCCGGGCGGTGCTGCTGGACCGGGCACCGTCGGACATCGTGGGAGGCAACCGGTCACTGCTGTCCGACGGCGACCAGGTGATCCACCTGCGCGACATCTGGCGCGGCCAGTTCGCCGATCCGGGGCTGCTGGAACTGGTGACCCGGATGGGCGACGGCGCCGAGACGGCCTCCGGCTACGACGCCGCCGACCATCAGCGGGTCGCGCTGAGCCTTTCTCCCAAGGGCCTGCCGGCGGCCGGCCTTGACGCCGGGCAGCGGGACCTGCTGCGCGCGCTGCTGGCCACCTACCTGGGGCGGGTGCCGGACGGGGTGGCCCCGGCCCTGGACGACGCCGCGCTGGACGCGGTGCACCTGGCCTGGGCCGGGCCCGCCGGCCTGGGCGAACCCCACTACTACCGGCTGCAGGGCCCGCGGCTGCTGATCGAGTACGACAACACCCAGCGGCAGGCGAACCACGCGCATTCGGTGTGGCGCGACCCGGCGGCCGATTTCGGCTACGACGTGCTCGGCGCTCACCTGGCAACGCATCACCTGCGCTAGGGCCTGAGCCGCTCGATCTCGGCCGCGAGGGCGAGCACGGTCTGCTCCCCGCCGGCGGGCGCCACGATCTGCAGGCCCAGCGGGAGCCCCTGGTCGGACCCGAAGGGGACGGAGGCCGCGGGCAGCCCGGCCAGGTTCCACGGCGTCGTGTACAGCCAGTTGCCGACGCCGAGCATGGCCCGGACCCAGCCCGGCCCGGCCCAGGTCCCGATCGGCACCGCGGCCCGGGTCAGCGTCGGGGTCAGCAGCGCGTCGTAGTCGCCGAGCCAGGCCGCGGCGCGGCCGGCGAACGGGTCGTCCGCGGCCGGGCGTACCCGCCGGGCGGCCCGCTGCCCGCGCCGGACCATGGCCCGGGTCCTGGCTTCCAGGGCCGCCGTGGGCAGGTCCTGCGCGTCCTCGGCGATCCCGGCCAGCCACCGGCTGCTGAACCGCAGGCCCAGGCTGGCCGGGTACGGGGGCCGGGCCCTGGTCACGGTGTGGCCCGCGGCGCGGAGCAGCCTGGCGGCCTGCTCGAGCGACGCGCGCACGGCCGGTGCGACCCGCGCACCGGGGGACGGATGGCGGGCGGACACCGCGATGCGCAGTGGCCGGCACGCCGGTTCCGCGGCGTCCGACGGGTCCAGGCCGGACTGGCCGGCCAGCACCCGCAGGGTCGCGGCCGCGTCGGCGGCGCAGCGGGCCAGCGGGCCGAACGCGGTCAGCCCGTGCCAGTGCTGGCTGGCCCCGCCCGCCAGCGGCACCAGGCCGGGTCCCGGCTTGATGCCGACGATCCCGCAGCAGGCGGCCGGGATCCGGATGGAGCCGCCGCCGTCGGAGCCGAGGGCCAGCGCGGCCATCCCGGCCGCGACCGCCGCGGCACCGCCGCCGGTAGAGCCGCCCGGGGTGCGGCTGAGGTCCCACGGGTTGCGGGTGGCGAGGAAGGCCGCGGGCTCGGTGAACGGCCAGATGGCCAGCTCGGGCAGCTGGGTCTTCCCGATCGGTATGCAGCCGGCCTGGCGCAGCCGCCGGACGAGCTCGTCATCCCGGCGGGCCGGGGCCGCTTGTGTCGCGGCCGAACCGTGCCGGGTGGGCAGCCCCGCCACGTCGATGTTGTCCTTGACCGCCACCGGGACGCCGGCCAGCGGAAGCGAGCCGAGGTCGTCCCGGCGTCCCAGTGTCTCGGCGTCCGCCAGCGCGGCCTGCGCCCGGACGGCCTGGAACGCCCTGATCAGCGGGTCAACGGCTCCGATACGGTCCAGGTGGGCACGGATCACCTGCTCCGGGGTCACCCTCCGCTCCCGCACGGCGCGGGCGATATCCACCGCCCGCATCCCGGCCAGGCCGCCCGGCCTGGTGAGGTCGTTCACCGTCTCCGTGTTCTGAGCTTCCGTGTTCTGAGCTTCCGTGTTCTGGGTCATCGCCGGCTCCTTTCGCCTGCGGCGACCGTATGCCGCCGCGGCCGCGGCCGGCATCGGGTGAACGCCCTATGCCAGCAGCCCGTTCTCCAGCGCGAACAGCGCCGCCGTGGCGCGGGTGGAGGCGCCGATCTTGGTGTAGATGTGCTGGACATGGTGACCGGCCGTCTTGGGCGTGATGCCGAGGCGGCCGGCGATCTGGCGATTGGACTGCCCCCGGGCGAGCAGGCAGAGCACCTCGACCTCGCGTGGGCTGAGATCACCCGGCGTCCGGCGGCGGCCTTGCGCCGTGACGGCCTGGCCCGCGGCGGCCAGGACCGCGGCGGCGCATTCCCGGTCCAGCCGGCCCGCCCGGACCTGGTCCTGCAGTCCGGCCGCCGCCTGTGCGGGCGGCAAGGCGGCCCGGTGCGGCCGGGCTTCGGTCATCGCCTGATAGCAATCCGCGGCCGCGAGCAGCCGGGCCGGGAGCGCAAGCTGGGCCGCCCGGGCGCCGCGGTGATAGCCGGAGCCGTCCAGCCGCTCGTGGTGCGCGGCCGCGATGGTGCCGAGCGCCGCGAGCCCGGACGACCGGGCCAGCGCGCGCTCGGTCTGGTACGCATGCAGCCGGACGAGCTCCCAGTCGGCGCCGCGCAGCGGGCCCGGCCGGTCCCAGATCCCGGAGGGAACGGTGACCCGCCCGAGATCGTGCAGCAGGGCGGCCCGGCGCACCACGTCCACGTCGGGCGCGGCCATCCCGAGTCGCCAGGCCGCGGCCTCGGCCAGTTCGGCGACCGCCCGCGAGTGGCCGAGCAGCCACGGAGACTTCAGGTCGGCGAAGTCGGCGGCCGCCCGGCAGGCCTCGTCGAGGCGCTCGCCGTCCAGCGGCGTCGGCCCGCCCGGTTCGGCCGCCAGCGTGTCGTCCCAGGGTGACAGGAGCCCGGCGGCGTCGGCTGTGTCGCCCGGCCTGAGCAGGCCGGCGACGCCGGGATCGTAGAGCGTCCCCGCGGCGGCGGCTACCTGGTCCGTTCCACCGAGATGCTCGTGCAGCAGCAGCGCGTCGTAGGCGACCTGGGTGAAGCGGGCGGCCTGCGGGATAGCCTCGGCGCGCAGGCCGCGCGGGTATCCCCTGCCGTCCCAGCGCTCGAACAGGCTGTCCAGCGACCCGGCGACGGGACCGGCGAAGCCCAGGCGCCGGCCGAGCCGCTCGGCGGCCTGGCAGTGCGCCGTGGCCACCGACCGCGGCATCTCCCGCCCGGCGGCGAGCACGCGGCCCAGCGCCTGGACCCGGCGCAGCGGCGGCTCGCCGGCCCCGGCATGCCGGGCGAGCACGCCGAGCAGCTGCCGGGGCGGCAGGTGGGCGGCCAGGTTGAGTTCGGTCCGCGCCGCGATCTCGTCCCCGAACAGCGCCGACTGCTCGTGCGCGTCGCTGGTGCAGCCGATCGAGCGGAGCAGCGCGGTGTAGTAGACGTCGCGCCGCGCGGCCGCGTCCAGCCCGGCCCGTTCGGCCAGCCGGGTGGCGAGCAGGCAGGTGCGCAGGCCGTGCTCGAGGGTCACGCCGGACGCCAGGTCCGCGGCCAGGCTGACCGCCGCGACCAGTGCGGCCAGGTCGACGCGGTCACCCGCGGGCGGCTCCATTCGCCAGACGCTACCGCAGGTCAGCTGCCTGCTGTGGGACAGCGCGGCGGGGCGCCATGGCTGACGGCATTGCCGTATAGGGCCGCCCCGCTAGTTCGCGGTTGTTCCGGGCGGGAGCTGGCTGGCCGGGATGATGGCGACGTCGGCGGGGGGGACTTCGCGGCCTGCGTCGTCGAGGTAGCCGACGTGCACCGGGCCGTCGGTGCCGCGCACCCGGCGGAACATGCTGGGGCCTTCGGGGCGGGGCAGGTGCTCGTCGCCCCACTGCTGCAGCGCGCTGAGGACGACCTGGAGTTCCCGGCCGGCCGGGGTGAGCCGGTACGCACAGCGCGACCTGGCGCCGGGCTCGCGGTACGGCTCGCGGGCCATGACGCCGTACTCGACCAGGGTGGCCAGCCGGGCGGACAGGACGTCGGGGGCCACGCCGAGCCGGTCGCGGAACTCGGCGAACCTGGTCGCGCCCAGGATGGCCTCGCGCAGGATCAGGAAGGTCCAGCGCTCCCCGACCACGCCCAGGGTCCGCGCGATCGAGCACGCGTCCTCCGGGTCTTTCGCCATGCTTACCAGCATACCTGCTGAGTTGGTTTTCTGGATCCAGCCATGCTAGGTTGGGAAAACCTACTCAGGATGGCATGAGCACGATGGAGAGGACGAGCCCGATGGAGATTTCCGGAAAGACCGCGCTGGTAACCGGGGCCAACCGCGGCTTCGGGCGGCAGCTGGCCGCTCAGCTGCGCGACCGGGGCGCGACCGTGTACGCGGCCGCGCGCAATCCGGCGGCAGTGGATCTGGCCGGCGTCACGCCGATCGCGCTGGACGTGACCGATCCCGCGTCGGTGGCCGCGGCGGCCGCCGCCACCCGGGATGTCGCGATTCTCATCAACAATGCCGGGTCGGGCACCGGGGCCTCGCTGCTCACCGGGGACCTGGCCGACGTCCGGCTGGAGATGGACACCCATTTCCACGGCACGCTGGCGGTGGCCCGGGCCTTCGCGCCGCAGCTCGCCGAGCACGAGCAGAGCGCGATCCTCAACGTCCTGTCCGTGCTCTCCTGGGTGAACCTGCCGAACATCGGCGCCTACTGCGCGGCCAAGGCGGCGGAGTGGTCGCTGACCAACGCGCTCCGCGTCGAGCTCGCACCGCAGCGCACCCGGGTGTCGTCGCTGCACGTCGGGTACATGGACACCGACCTGGCCCGGCACGTCACCGAGCCGAAGTCCGACCCGGCCGACATCGCCCGGATCGCGCTGGACGGGATCGAGGCGGGCGAGACCGAGATCGTCGCCGACGAGATCAGCAAGCAGGTCCTGGCCGGGCTCTCGGCCGGAGTCCGCGGCCTCTACCCGCAGGTGGCCTGACCGCCCCCGCCCCCCGGCCGGCCGCGGCAGGCAGCCTGACCGCCCTGCCCGGCCGGCCGCGACCCGCCGGCCTCGATCTGCATGTATCAGGGCGGCTCTCGCCTCCTCTATCCGGTGTCGGGCGGCCGCGCGCCAGAAGCGGCCGGCCGGCGGGGTGGAGGCAGCACATGAGCACGCAGGCATCCGCGCCATCAATGGTGGTGCGGACCGGGGAGAGCGAGCACACCCTGGCGGCGGGCCGCACGTACCTGGTCGGCCGCGACCCGGAGGCGGACATCATGGTCTCCGATTTCCGGGTGTCCTGGCATCATGCCGAGCTCCGGCCGGCCAGGGGCCGCTGGGCGCTGGCCGACCTCGCCAGCAGCAACGGCAGTTACGCCGACGGCCGCCGGGCGGACCTGATCGAGATCGACGGGGCCCGCCGGATCCGGCTGGGCGATCCCGAGGACGGGCCGCTGCTCGACTGCACGGTGCTCACCCGCCCGGCTGGCCAGGCACGGCGCATCGGCCGGGTGCCGGACAACGACATCGTGGTCTCCGACCTCAGCGTGTCCCGCCACCACGCCGAGCTGCACGCGACGCCGGACGGGTACCGCATTGTGGACCTGGGCAGCCACAACGGCACCTTCGTCAACGAGCAGCGGGTCACCGCCGCGCCGCTGGCCGAGGGTGACACCGTCGGCTTCGGCGACACCACGTTCCGGCTGTCCGGCGGCGAGCTGCTCCAGATCGCCGACCCGGCGCCGGCCCAGATGCCGCCCGCGCCCGACCCCGTGGCCGACGCCATAGCCGAAACCGGGATCGGGGCTGCCGCGGGGGCCGGCCCCGACCCGGCTGAGGCAGGCACCGACCCGGCTGAGGCAGGCACTGAGCCGGCTGAGGCAGGCACTGAGCCGGCTGAGGCAGGCACCGAGCCGGCCGAGATCCCGTACGCGGTGCGCTGGCTGGTGCCGCGGGGCGAGCGGTTCGCGAACTTCGACATCCTGAACGACAACGACGCCCAGCTCGACTACTACCGGCGTTTCGGCCACATCTACGCGGTCGGGATCCCGTCCAGGAAGTGGCGGCTCGTCGTGGTCTCGGACCCCGAACTCCTGGACGAGGTGGCGGCCGACGAGGAGCAGTTCGGCAAGCGGGTGGAGGAGATCAACTTCTTCACTCAGCTCGCCAACTCCCGGGGCGGCGGCCTGTCGGTGATCGGCGACGGCCCGCACTACGAGCGGATCCGCCGGGTGATGCTGCCCTGGTACTCCCCGGCCCACCAGCGCACCCAGCTGGACCGGATGAAGGACCAGGCGGGCAGGCTGGTCGCCGCGTGGGCCGCGCTGCCGGACGACGAGCCGCTGGACGCGCGCGCCTGGATGGAGCGGTACACCCTCGAGGTGTCCGGGCGCGGCGCCTGCGCCTACGACTTCGGACTCCTCGCCAGCGGCGGGACCAGCCACGGGACCGGCGGCGCGACCGGCGGCGGGCGCCCGCACCCGTTCGCGGCGGCCGTCCCGGCGAGCACCAAGGAGAGCATCATGCGGGTGGCCGACCCCCGCCCCGACTTCACCCTGTTCGCCGGGCGCACCCGGCGGGCGCGGCGCAAGGAGTACCGCCGGCACAACAAAGAACTCTTCCGGACGGCCGACGCGCTGGTTCGCGCCCGGATGCATACCTGCCCGCTCGGGCAGCAGACCGACCTGCTCAGCCGGCTGGTGAGCACGCCAGACCCGGAAACCGGTGAGTTCCTCGACGCCGAGACGATCCGCGACCAGATCCTCATGCACCTGTCCAACGGCTTCAATGGCCCGTCGATCACGGCCGCGTGGCTGGCCTACGTGCTGGCCACGAACCCGGACGTGGAAGAGAAGCTGATCGCCGAGATCGACGGGATCACCGGCGGCGACCCCGGCTACGACCTGCGCTACGACGACCTGATGGCGCTGCCGTACACCACCGCGGTGATCAAGGAGACGATGCGGATCTACCCGCCCATGCCGGTCACCATCCGGCGCAGCCTCAAGGACGGGACGCTCGGCCGCTACCGGATCAGGAAGGGCGACATCATCCTGGTCGGCACGCTCGCCGCGCAGCGCGACCCGCGCTACTGGGGTCCGGAACCGGACCGGTTCGACCCGGAGCAGTTCACTATGGACAAGATCGCCGGCCGGCCGCGGCACGCCTTCATTCCGTTCTCGATCGGGAAGCGGCAGTGCATGGCGCAGGAGGTCACGTTCATGATGCTCCGCGTCGTGCTGTTCGAGGTGTACCGGCGGTACCGGCTCCGGCTCGCGCCGGGCGCGACCGTGGTCAAGAACGCGGTGGTGACAACCAAGCCGACCGCGGTCCCGGTCATCCGGGTGCCGCGCGAGGTGATCAAGCCGGCGGCCCGGGCGATCGAGCCGGCGGCCCGGGCGATCGAGCCGGACCGTTCGGCCCCGGTGTCGTCCGGCTGGGGTCAGCCGACCGAGATCCCGCCGGCCAGCGCCTACCGGCACCTGGTCATCGCGTACGGCAGCAACTTCGGCGCGAGCAAGGAACTGGCCGAACGGTTCGCCGAGCGAAGCGACTTCTACGGCTACACCAGCGAGGTGGTCACCCTGAACCAGCTCGCGGACACGGCGCCGCGCAGCGAGCCGTGGCTGCTCGTGATCATGACCTCGACCTATACCTCGAATCCGCCGTCGAACGCGACCGCGTTCAGGACCTGGCTGGAGCGGACCGCGCCGGGCACCGGCACCTGGCGGAACTGCCGTTACATCGTCTGGGGCCTCGGCAACAGCCAGTGGAACGCGTTCCTCGCGTTTCCCCGCTATGTGCAGCAGAAGCTGGCCGGCCTCGGTGCCACGCCGCTGGCCGATCTCGGCTTCGGCGACGTGGGCTCACCGGTGTGGGAGCGGCTGCACGCGGACTGGAACAGCGCGGTCTGGCCGGTACTGCTCGAGCTGTCCGGGGCGAAGCCCACCGCGGGCGCGGCCGAACGCGTGGCCGCGGGGAACGCCGCCGCCGGCGCGCTGACCGGTACCGATTCCGCCACCGCGATGCACAGATCGCTCTACGGCGGCATCGAGGTGGCCGAGACAACCGAGGTGACCGAGCCGATGCCGCGGCCGGCCAGTGCCACCTCGATCATGCGCCGGCTAGCCGGCGACGGCACGGCGTCGCGGGTGATGCTCGCGCCGGCCATCCTCACCAACGCGGTCGGCGTGCGCACCGCCGAGGCACGCGTCCTGGCCAGCCAGGAACTCCAGCCCGCCGACGGGCCGAAGCGGACCCGGCAGCTCGACATCAGCCTGCCGCCCGGCGTCACCTACCGGGCCGGCGACCACCTGGGCGTGTGCCCGAAGAACGACGAGGAGCGGGTCGAGCGGCTGGCCGGCTATCTCGGCGCGGCCCTGGACGGGCTGTTGATGGCGCCGAAGACGATGACCGTCCGGGCCGTGCCGAAGGGCGTCGTGCTCCAGGTCCGCAACGTGCTCACCAGCCTGGTGGACATCAGCGGCCGCCCTGATGTCCCGCTGCTTGACCTGCTGGTGGCCAAGGCGGTCAATCCGGCCGAACGGGCCAGGCTGACCGAGATCCGGAACGTCATCGCGCATCCGGGCGGGCTAGCCACGACGGATGGACCGCTGCGCGCGGCGATCGAGGCGGGCGGCTACGACGTGCTCCGGCTGCTGGAGGAGTTCCCGTCCTGCTCGCTGAACATCTTCGAGTTCCTCCGGGTGGCGCCGCCGCTGCGGCCGCGCTACTACTCGGCGAGCTCGAGCCCGCGGGTGCATGGCGAGGGCGTGGTCCAGGTCACGATCGGCCTCGAGCCCGCGCCGGTGCCGGGCGGGCACCCGTTCCGCGGCCTGGGGTCGCACTACCTGCACACGCTGCGGCCCGGCGACCGGCTGAACGTCTTCCTGGACAACTCGGACGGATTCCGCCTGCAGCAGGACGTGACCAGGCCGATGATCTTCGTCTCGGCGGGCACCGGGCTGGCCCCGATGCGCGGGTTCCTCTGGGAGCGGCTGGCGATGCAGCGGTCGGGCGTCGCGCTGGCGGAGGCGGTGCTGTTCAACGGCATCCGTTCGGCCGGCCAGGACTACATCTACCGGGACGAGATCGCGCGGTTCGCGGCCGAGGGCGTGCTCAGCCACGTGCACGTCGCGATGTCGCGGGAGCAACCGGGCCACCGCGAATACGTCCAGGACCAGATCCGCGCGCAGGGCGAGCTGGTCTGGCGGCTGCTCGGGGCCGGGGGCTACGTCTACGTCTGCGGGGCGCAGCCGATGCGCGACGCCGTCCGCACCGCCTTCGCCGACGTCATCGCGGACCACGGAAGGCTGCCGCGGGACCGCGCCGAGGCCTACCTCAACGAGCTGGAGACCACCGCACGTTACCGCCCCGACCTCTGGGGCTGACCGCTGGGAGCAACATGGATGCCCTCGCCCTTGCCCTGTCCGCCGCGGCCATGATCATGTTCGTGTTCGCGGCCAGCGGCCGCGAACTGCGCCGCTTCAACGAGATCGCGCTCGGCCTCGTCCTCCTCACCGCCGCGCTGATCTGCCAGTTCACCTCGATCACCAATACGCACATCGGCCGCTGACGCACCCGGCCCGGGGCTTACCCGCCGAGGCCGCCGACGGCACGGAAGGCGGCGATGATCCCGGCCCGTTCGGCCCCTTCGATCCCGCTGGCCAGCAGGACGTGCAGCAGGACCCGGGCCTTGACCGGATCGAGGAAGCCCGCGCTGATCAGGCCGCGGGCCAGCAGGTCCCGCTCGGAGCCGGGGAAGTCATAGACGCCGGCCAGCACCGAGCCCCGGCCGGTCCGTGAGGCGAAGACCACCGGGATCTGCCCGGCCAGGGCGGCCAGCGCCGGGACGGTGGCGGCGGGCACGTGCCCGGCGCCGAACGTCGCCGCGACCAGCCCGTCGAACCGGCCGGCTGCCACCCGCAGCAGCTCGCCGTCGTCGCCCAGGGCCAGGGTTACCAGGCCGATGCGCACCGGCCGGGGTGGCCCTGCCATCGGCACGGTGAACCGCCCGGCCGGGCGGGTGAGCAGCCGCGGCTCGCCCTCGACCAGCCGCCCGAGCGGCCCGGCCGACGGTGAGGTGAACGCGGTGACGCTGGTGGCGTCGGCCTTGCGGACGAAGCGGGCGGCGTGGATCTCGTCGGCGAACACCACCACGCAGCCGAGGTCACGCAGCTGCGGGCTGGCTGCCGCCCGCACCGCGGCGAGGATGTTGGCCGGGCCGTCGGCCCCGGCCATGGCGGGGGTGCGCATCGCCCCGGTCACCACGATCGGCTCCGGGCCGGCGTGCAGCAGATCGAGCAGGAACGCGGTCTCCTCGATGGTGTCCGTGCCCTGGATCACCACCGCTCCCGCCGCCCCCGCCGCGAGCCGATCGCCGATCGCGGCGGACAGCTCGACGATGTCGTCGACGGACAGCGAGGCGCTGGGAAGCTGGCGGAACTCGCGCACCTCGATCCGGGCGCCGGCGCGGTCGAGCCCGGGCACCGCATCGAGCAGCTGCCGTCCGGTCAGCACCGCGCCGGGCGCCATGGAGATGGTGCCGCCGAGGGCGAATACCGCGATCCGGACAGCGGGAGCAGGCGAGATGGTCATCGACGGCATAGCGTACTGGCTCGCACAGTGAGGGATGCGGCTGCTCCGGTCCCGGCCGCCGCGGCACTGCTGCACCGCGACTTCACCCGAACTAGCCGGGTAAGGTCGCTGTCATGCCCCGTACCGCCCTGGTAACCGGCGGCGCGAGCGGGCGCGGCGCGGCGCGCGCCGCGCGGCTGCGCGCCGAGGGCCTCACCGTGATAACGCTGGACGTCAGCAGCCCGGCCGACGTCACCGCCGACGTGACCGACGAGGCGGCGCTGCGCCAGGTGTCCGGCCAGATCGGCCCGGTTGACGTGCTGGTCAACTCGGCCGGCATCGTCGGCGCGAACAAGCCGCTGCTGGAGACCACGGCGCAGGAGTGGCGCCGAGTCCTGGATATCAACGTGCTGGGCACGGTGAACACGATGCGGACCTTCGTGCCCGGCATGTGCGAACGGGGCTGGGGACGGGTCGTGAACCTGGCCAGCATGGCCGGGAAGGACGGCAACCCCAACCTGTCCATCTATTCGGCGTCCAAGGCAGCGGTCATCGGCCTGACCAAGTCGGCGGGCAAGGAGCTGGCCACCACCGGTGTGCTGGTCAACGCCATCGCCCCGGCCGTCATCGCCACCCCGATGAACGACGGCACCTCCCCGGACGTGCTCGCGTACATGACCAGCCTGATCCCGATGAAGCGGGTCGGCCGTCCGGAGGAGGTCGCCGAGCTGGTCGCCTTCCTCGCTTCGGACCGGGTGAGTTTCTCCACCGGAGCCGTCTACGACATCAGCGGCGGCCGCGCGACCTACTAGGCAGGCCTAGCTGTTCTCGAAGGCCTCGAGGGCCTCGCCGGGGGTGTCGTAGCAGGCGTCGACGCTGATGCCGTAGCGGTCGAGCTGGTGCCGCACGGGCGCGAGGACGGAGCTGATCACCACCCGGATCTGCCGGCGGTGCAGGTGCTCAGCCGCCTTGGTCAGGACCGTGGACGCGGTGTAGTCGACGTCGCCGATGGCGGCGAAGTCGAGGACCAGCCATCGCAGCGGGGCGCCGTGACCGGCCAGCATCGCGATATCCCCGGCGAGCCTGGCCGCGTTGGCGTAGTACAGGCTGGTGCCGAACCGGTACACCACCAGCCCCGGCTCGGTCCGTACGCCCGGCCCGACCGGGACCGGCCGCCAGTGCCCTTCCGCCGACTTCACCAGGATGCTGTTGAGCGGGCTATAGCTGTGCCGGAGGTGGTCGACGATCGAGGCAACGATAGCGAGCACGATGCCGTACTCGACACCCAGCCCGACCACGGCGGCCGCGGTGAGCAGGGCCACGGCGAACTCATGTTTCCTGACGGCCAGGATGCGCCGCATCCCGCGCAGGTCGATAAGTTCTACCGCGATCAGGAAGACCACCGCGGCCAGGGCGGAGACCGGCAGGTAGGCCAGCGGCCCGGTCAGCACCGCCAGCACGGCCAGCACTACCGCGGCCGCGGTGAGCTGCGACACCTGGGTCCGGCCGCCCGCGCTGTCGACGATCTGGACCTTGGTTGGGCTGCCGTTGACCACGAACGTGCCCGTGAACGCGGCGGCGGCGTTGGCCGCGCCCAGGCCGATCAGGTCGGTGGCCTCGCTGAACTCCTCCTCGTACTTGGCGGCGTAGGCGCGGGAGGTGGCCGCGCTCTGCGCCAGGATGACCACGAACATCGAAGCCGCGGCGCCGGTCAGCGCTCCGGCCGCGTGCAGGCCGAGAGCGGGCAGCACCAGGCTCGGCAGCCCGCGCGGGACGGCCCCGACCACGGCCACGCCGTGCTGGGCCAGGTCCGCGGCCCAGCTCACGGCGATCGCGGCCGCCACCGCGATCAGCGCTCCCGGGATCCGGCGGTTGATCAGCCGGGCGCCGACAACGATCATCATGACCGCGACGGAGATGATCACGTCGGCCCCTTGCACGTGCGGCAAGGCGCGCAGCGTGTGCAGCAGCCTGGGCACGGTGGACTGGCCCGCGGCGCTGACCCCGAGCATGTCCGGCAACTGCCCGGCCGCGACCTGGATGCCGACCCCGGTCAGGAAGCCGACCAGCACGGTGCGGGACAGGAAGTTGGCCAGGAAGGCGAGCCGGGCCAGCCGGGCGGCCAGCAGCATCCCGGCGGTCAGCAGCGCGGCCAGCCCGGCCAGCCTCACGTAGGCGGGCGAGCCCGCCGCCGCCAGCGGGGCCAGCGCGGCGGCGAGGATAGCCGCGGTGGCCGAGTCCGCGGCCACGACGAGATGCCGCGACGAACCGAGTACGGCGAAGGCCGCCATCGGGAGGAGCATCGTGTACAGGCCGGTGACCAGCGGCATCCCGGCGATCTTGGCGTAGCCGAGGACCTCGGGGACGCCCAGGGCGGCCAGCGTGAGGCCCGCCAGCGCGTCGGCGGGCACCCGGGACCGCTCGACCGGCAGCAGCCCCTGCAGCACGGGCAGCCGCATCGCGTCACCTCCGCCGTCCAACTCGTGTTCATCATCTCGCCGTCAGGCCTTCACCCGGACATCCAGGTGCAGCCCCGGCCGGCCGAATTTTTCATGATCACGAAGACGTTGCTACCGCACGGAGTAACTAACGCTTCGGGATCATGGCGACCCGCTGTTTCCCGCCGGTCGGGCATGCGGCGAGCGCTGGCGCGGTCTTCCTTCGCGTCACTGCGACACCGTGCGTCACGCCTCACGTCATTAGTGGATTAGCTGCTCCGTTTAATGAGGTTGATCCAGGTTATGCGGTTGATTAGGGGTACCCCAGTCCCCCGGATCAACCGCAGAGCCCGGATCCACCACGCTAATCGCAGCGGCAGGCCCCGCGCCGTCCGCAGGCCACTGTCACGCAAGGCGCGATGCTAACTCCTGTCACGTCGGCATCTCCGGCAACGGGCGATTCCGGGAAATGTTCGCGTGATCATGGCGACAAGCCGATCCGCCCGGTTTCAGATCGCGAATGATTCTTGGTCCGCAAACTAAGAGGTCGCGATCATGGTCGGAGCGAGTGCGGGCGCTCCCCCGGGCCGGGTATGGGCCGAACGGGCGGGTATGTGCCTTGACGACGTCTCACGCGCACCACAGAATGACGACCGTCAGATAAGGAGCCTCCGTGGAAGCCAGCCCTGCCTCCCCGGCGGCCGGGGCAGCCGGGGCGATCGTCGCGGCGCTAGCCCGGGCGGGTACCCGGCTGATGTTCGGCGTGCCGGGGGGCGGCCCCAACCTGGACGTGGTCGGGGCGGCGGAGGCGGCCGGGCTGCGCTTCGTCCTGGCGCACGGCGAGACGGCCGCGACGATCATGGCCGCTACCAGCGCGGACCTCACCGGTGTGCCCGGGGCGGTGGTGGTCACGCGGGGACCGGGGCTGGCCAGCGCGGTCAACGGTATCGCGCACGCGGCGCTCGACCGGCTGCCCGTGGTGGTGATCGCGGATACGGTCACGGCTGCCGACGCGGGCCGGATCAGCCACCAGCGCATCGACCAGGCTGCGCTGGGCCAGTCGGTGGCCAAGGCAGCGGTCACAGTGGGTGGTCCGCCACCGGTAGCGGCGGCCGTCGCCGCCGGGGCCGTCACTGCGGCACTGGCGCCGCCGCCGGGACCGGTCATCGCGAACTTGGACGACAGCGCGGCGCACCAGGACGGCCCGCCGCGGGTGGAGAACGGAACCGAGGCCCGGACGCGGCAGACGGCGGAGGACGCGGCGGCCCGGGCGGGCCTCGCGATCCTGGCCGAGGCGGTGCGGGGAGCGCGGCGGCCGCTGGTGCTGCTCGGCACGGGGGCGATCCCCCGGACCGCGGCGGTCAGGGACGCGCTGGACGGCCGCGGTATCCCGGCGCTGCACACCTACCGGGCCCGCGGCGTGCTGCCGGACTCCGGCGCCGAGGCGGCCGGGCTGGTCACCGGGGGGACGATGGAGTGGCCGCTGCTCAGCGCGGCCGACCTGATCGTCGGGCTGGGCGTCGACGAGGCCGAGATGATCCCGGCGCGGTGGGACTACGCGGCCCGGACGATCCTGGTCAGCGAGCCGGGAGCGCCGCCGTCCGGCGGCTGGTTCACCGGCGCCGCCGCGCTGACCATGCCGATCGACGACGCGCTCGGCGTGCTGGCCGCCGGCCCTTGCGGAACCATCGACTGGCCGCCGGACGCGGGCCGGGCCGCGAAGGCGGACGCGGCCCGCAGGCTCGCCGCGGCCGCCACCGCCGCGCCCGGGCGGCTCGCCCCGCAGCAGGTCGTCGCGACCGCGCGGGCCTGCGCGCCGCCGGAGACCATCGCCACCGTGGACGCGGGCGCGCACATGCTGGTGACCATGCCGCTATGGGAGGTGCCCGGGCCGCGCCTGCTGCTGACCTCCAGCGGCCTGGCCACCATGGGCTACGCGCTGCCCGCCGCGATCGCCGCCGCGCTCTGCCTGCCACAGATACAGGTACCGGTGCTCGCGTTCACCGGCGACGGCGGGCTGGGCCTGACGCTGGCCGAGATCGAGACCGCGGTGCGGCTGTCGCTGCGGGTCATCGTGATCGTCTTCAACGACGCCGCGCTCAGCCTGATCAAGGTCAAGCAGAAGCCGGCCGGCCACGGCGGCGACGGCGCGGTCCTGTACCGCCCGACCTCGTTCGCCGCCGCCGCGGCCGCGATGGGAGCGGCGGGCGCCACGGCGACCAGCGAGCGGGAACTGGCCGCGGCGCTGACGGACGCGCTGGCCCGGCCCGGTCCCACCGTGATCGACGCTCATGTCGACCCGGCCGGCTACCCCGCGGTCATGGACCTCAGCCGGGGCCAGGCCGGACGCAGACCGGTACCCGGCATCAGCCGGGCCAACCAGGCGACCCAGGTGAAGGAGCGTGTGCAGTGAGCATTACCGTGGCGAAGTTCAGGGACGTCGCCGACGGCATCCAGCCCGGTCAGTTCATGATCGGCGACCGGGAGCCGGTGGCCAGCCTGACCGACCTGGACCCGGTCTACAAGCGGCTGCTCGACGAGCCGGTGACCGCCATCGTCGCGGTCACCGGCTCGGACGGGCAGCCCAACCTCACCCCGGTCTGGTTCGACTACGAGGGTGACACCGTGCTGCTGAACCTGGCCACCCACCGCAGGAAGGTGGACTGGCTGCGCAAGGCGCCGCACGCCACCTTCCTGCTGATGAACCCGGAGAACACCTATCACTGGCTCAGCCTCAAGACGGTGGTCAGGCGGGAGATCTCCGAGGACGACCCGGCCGAGGGCCAGCGGGTCACCGATCAGCTGGACCGGATCTGGGTGAAGTACACCGGCAACGAGCCGCCCTACGCGCTGCGCGACCCGTCGATGGACGAGCGCCGGGTGCTGTTCGAGCTCGAGGTGACCAGGGTGGCCACGTTCGGCCGCCCGTAGACGGCAGGGCCGTCGACGATGATGCCCCGCGTCGCGGTCACCGGCGGGTCGGTGGGCGGGCTCACCGCCGCGCTGGTGCTCCGCGACGCCGGGTGCGACGTGACGGTCTTCGAGCGCTCGTCGGCCGCGCTGCAGGCCCGCGGCGCGGGCATCGCCACCCTCGAGGCGACGCTGCGATACCTGACCGAGCGGGGCGGCCGGCCGGTGGCCGACGTGTGCTCGTCCACGAACTGGATCCGGTTCCTGCGGGCCGACGGCAGCGTCCGGCACGAGCAGCGGCACCGGTACCTGTTCTCCTCCTGGAACACCATCTACCGGTCGCTGCTCGGCCTGTTCGACCCGGACCGCTACCTGCTCGGCCACGAGGTCACCGGGTTCAGCCAGTCGGCGGACTCAATCCGGGTGACGCTGGCCGACGGCCAGGAGGCCGAGGCGGACCTGCTGGTGTGCGCGGACGGGGTGAGCTCGCTGGCCCGGGCCCGGCTGCTGCCTGAGGTCAGGCCCTCCTACGCGGGCTACGTGGCCTGGCGGGGCACGCTGCCTGAGCAGGCGCTGACCACCGCCACCCGGGCGCGGTTCGGCGACGCGATCACCTACCAGGTGCTGAAGGACAGCCACATCCTGGTGTATCCCATCCCCGGCCTGGATGGCGCGCTTACCCCGGGCGAGCGGCTGGTCAACTTCGTCTGGTACGTCAACGTGGCCGAGGGCGGGGAACTCGACGAGCTGATGACCGGCCAGGACGGGATCCGCCGAGCGGTGTCGCTGCCGCCCGGCGCGGCCAGGGACGAGGCCGTCACCATTATGCGGCACACCGCCAGCAGGGAGCTCGCCCCGCCCGTCACCGAGGTCGTGACCGGAGTGGCCGAGCCGTTCGTGCAGGTCGTCTACGACATCGCGGTGCCCCGGATGGCGTTCGGCCGGGTCTGCCTGATCGGCGACGCGGCCTTCGCGGTCCGCCCGCACGCGGCCGCGGGCACGGCCAAGGCCGCCGCCGACGGCTGGGCCCTCGCGGCCGCGCTCACCGCGGCCGGCGGGGACGTGCCGGCCGCGCTGGCCCGGTGGGAACGCGGCCAGCTCGCCCTGGGCCAGAGACTGCTCGCCCGGTGCCGGGACATCGGTGACAGCTCGCAGGTTCACGGCACGTTCCGGCCCGGGGACCGGCGGCTCATCTTCGGGCTCTACGAGCCGGGCCGCTAGCGTCCGCCCTGTCACATCCGCCGGGGCGAGATCCGTCATCCCGGTGACCGAACACGACAGGGGACAATGGGACCAATGGACGTAGAAGACCGGCTGGCCGGGCGATTCGAGGCGAGCCGCCCGCGGCTGCGGGCGATGGCGTACCGGATGCTCGGCTCGCTGAGCGACGCCGACGACGCGGTCCAGGAGGGCTGGCTGCACGTGGCGCGCGCCACGGCTCGAGGCGGCGCCGACGACGTGGCCAACCTGGAGGGGTGGTTCACCACCATCGTGGGCCGGGTGTGCCTGGACATGCTGCGCTCGCGCAAGTCCCGGCGGGAGGACCCGCTGGACCCGGACCCGATCAACGCGGCGGTAGCCCGGTATGAGCAGGGCCCGGAGCACGAGGCGATGCTGGCCGACTCGGTCGGCCTGGCGCTGCTGGTGGTGCTCGACACGCTGCCGCCCGCCGAACGGGTGGCGTTCGTGCTGCACGACACGTTCGGCCTGCCGTTCGGCGAGATCGCCTCCATCACCGGCCGGTCGCCGGCCGCGGCTCGCCAGCTGGCCAGCCGGGGCCGGCGCCGGATCCAGGGAGCCGACCCGGATGCCGACGCGGGCGCAGGTGAGAGCCTGGCCCGGCAGCGCCGGGTGACCGAGGCCTTCATAGCCGCCGCCCGCGGCGGCGACCTGGAGGGCCTGATCGCCGTGCTGGACCCCGAGGTGGTGCTGCACTCGGACGCGACGGCGTCGCCGTCCGGCGCCCCGCTGACGGTCCACGGCGCGGCCGCGGTGGCCGGCGGGGCCCGGGCCGCCTCGGCGCGCGCCCGGTACGGGTCGATCGCCCTGATCAACGGGGCTCCCGGCCTGATCATGGCGCCGGGCGGACGGCTGCTTGTCGCGTTGGCGTTCACGTTCTCCGGCGACAAGATCAGCCGGATCGACGTCGTCGCCGACCCGGACCGGCTGGCAGCGCTCGACCTGGGCCTCCTCGACTGACAGTGACCGGGCCCGGCCTCGCCTACCGGCTGCTCGACGGCGTGCAGGCGGCCGCGGGCGCGGAGGAGTACCACGGGCTACACGCCGAGGTGTACGCCGACCCGCCGTACCGGCAGGCCGGCGACGACGATTACCCGCGCCGGTTCGCCGTTCAGCGGCGGCAGCCCGGCTTCGTCCTCGCCGAGGCCAGGAACGGCGGCTACCTGGTGGGGTACGCGACCGGGATGCCGCTGCGGCCGTCCACCTCGTGGTGGCGGGAGCTGACCACCCCGCTCCCGGACGAGGTGACCGCCGAGCACGCCGGGCGGACCTTCGCGCTCGCCGACCTGCTGGTGCGCGCGTCCTGGCGCCGGCAGGGCATCGGACGGGACCTGCATGACCTCATCCTGGACGGGCGGCCCGAGGAACGCGCGACGCTGACCGTGCTGCCGGCGGCCACAGCAGCCCAGCACGCCTTCCGCGCGTGGGGCTGGCGCAAGGTGGCCCGGGCCCAGGCCGGGCCGGACGCGCCAGTGACGGACATGCTGGTTATCCCGCTCGGCTGAGCCGCACCGTGTCTCCCGGGGTCACGCGGGGTCCCTGAGCAGGCCGAGGATACGGGTCAGTTCGGCCCGGTCGGCCGGGCCGAGGCGGCCGAAGACCCGGCCGGCCTCGGCTCCGCTGGTGTCGCGGATCGCGGTCAGCACGCCGGCGCCGTGCTCGGTCACCTCGACCAGCGTGGCGCGCCGGTCGCCCGGGTCGGCGCGCCGCCGGACCAGGTCCCTGGCCTCGAGGGCGTCCACCACCTCGGTGGTGGAGCGGGGCGCGATGTGCAGGTGGTCGGAGAGCTCGGAGAGCCGCATGGTCCCGTGCCGCCGCAGCGTACGCAGGGCGCGCAGGTGGGCCGGGGTGATGTCCCAGGGCGCCAGTGTCTCCTGCGACCGCTCGCGGAGCTGGCGTGCGACCGCCCAGAAGGCTTCGGACAGCGCGTCGTCGCCGGCCTGTTCCGTGCTCGCGTCGTCGCGATCCTGGGTCACGGGGAATAGCGTACCAGCGGTTTCTGTTGTAGCCTCATATTGAGGTAACCTCAGTATTGTTCAGCAGTCGTAGAGGAAAGGGAGTAGCTCTTTGGCAGCCACTCAGACGAACCGGGATACGCACGGCCGCGGACGCAGGACCGTCAGCGCGGCGGAAAAGGCGCAGGCCCGCGAGGTGTCGCTGCGCCGCATCGGCCGGTTGTTCGGCCCCTACCGGTGGCAGCTGGCCGTCGTCACCGCGATCATCGTGGCCTCCTCCCTGGTCGGGCTGGCCTCGCCGTTCCTGCTCCGCGCGATCATCGACACCGCGCTGCCGGACCGCAACGTCCGGCTGCTGGCCTGGCTCGTCCTCGCCATGGTCGCGGTGGCGGCGATCACCTCGGCGTTCGGCGTGGTGCAGACGTGGATCTCCACGAAGGTCGGGCAGCATGTCATGCACGGGCTGCGGACCAGCGTGTTCGCGCACCTGCAGCGGCAGTCGATCGCCTTCTTCACCCGCACCCGCACCGGCGAGGTGCAGTCCCGCATCACCAACGACATCGGCGGCATGGAGTCCGTGGTCACCTCCACCGCGACGTCCATCGCCTCGAACCTCACCACCGCCATCGGCACCGCCGTGGCCATGGTCGCGCTGTCCTGGCGGCTGTCCCTGATCTCGCTGGTGGTCATGCCGCCCGCCATCTACCTGACCCGCAAGGTCGCCCGGATGCGCCGGGCCATCACCGCCGAGCAGCAGCGTGAGCTGGCCGACCTCAACGTCACCATCGAGGAAGGGCTGTCGGTCAACGGCGTGCAGCTGGCCAAGACGATGGGCGCCGGGCCTGCCCTGGTGCGCCGGTTCACCGCCTCCTCGGCCCGGCTGATCGACCTGGAGCTGCGCTCCCAGCTGGCCGGGCGCTGGCGGATGTCCTCGCTGACGATCATCTTCGCCGCCATCCCCGCGGTCATCTACCTGGCGGCGGGCCTGCCGGTGACCGCGGGCGCGGTCAGCATCGGCACCCTGATCGCCTTCACCACCCTGCAGGGCAGCCTGTTCCGGCCGATCACCGGCCTGCTCAGCACCAGCGTCTCGGTGATCAGCTCGCTGGCGCTGTTCGCGCGGATCTTCGAGTACCTGGACCTGCCGGTCGAGGTGGACGAGCCGGCCCGCCCGGCCGCCATCGACCCGGCCACGGTCACCGGGCACGTCACCTTCGACGCCGTCGGCTTCACCTACCCCGGCGCCGACCGGCCCGCGCTGGCCGGCATCGACCTGGACGTCCCGGCCGGCAGCACGCTCGCGCTGGTCGGCGAGACCGGTTCGGGCAAGACGACCCTCGGCTCGCTGGTCGCGCGGCTCTACGACCCGAGCGCCGGCGCCGTGTCCATCGACGGTGTCGACGTCCGCGACATGCGGCTGGCCGACCTGGCCGCCATCGTCGGCGTGGTCAGCCAGGAGACCTACCTGCTGCACACCACCGTGCGGGAGAACCTGCGCTACGCCAGGCCCGGTGCCACCGATCTAGAAATCGAGGCGGCGGCCCGCGCCGCGCAGATCCACGAGCTGATCGCCGGGCTGCCCGACGGCTACGACACCATGGTGGGGTCGCGCGGGCACCGTTTCTCCGGCGGCGAAAAGCAGCGCATCGCCATCGCCAGGACCCTGCTGCGCGATCCGCGCGTGCTCGTGCTCGACGAGGCCACCAGCGCGCTGGACACCGAGACCGAGCGGGCCGTGCAGAAGGCGTTCGACATCCTGGCCCGGGGCCGGACTACCATCACCATCGCGCACCGGCTCTCCACTGTCCGCGACGCCGATCAGATCGTCGTGCTCGATCACGGCCGCGTCGTCGAGTCCGGCGACCACGGCAGCCTGCTGGCCAGCGACGGCCGCTACGCCGAACTGGCCGCCGCCTAGATTCAGGGCGCCTTGACGATGTTCTCCAGCGGCTGGCCCGCCACGAATCGGCCGAGCTGCGCGGCCATCAGCCGGTCCGCGCGCGGGAAGAACGCCGAGCTGGCCCCGCCGACGTGCGGCGAGATCAGCGCTCCGGCCTGACGCCAGAGCGGATGGTCCGCGGGCAGCGGCTCCGGGTCGGTCACGTCGAGCGCCGCCCGGATCCGTCCGGTGGACAGCGCGGCGACCAGCGCATCGGTCTCGACCAGCTTGCCGCGGGCCACGTTGACCAGCAGCGCGCCGTCCGGCAGCAGCGCCAGCTCGCGGGCGCCGATCATGCCCTCGGTCCGCGGGGTGTGCGGGGCGATGACGAACGTGACGTCGGCCTGCGGCAGCAGCCGGTGCAGCTCCTCGATCGGGTGCACCTCCGGCGGCCCGGCCCGCCCCCGCCGGGCCACCCGGGTGACCGAGGCGACCTCGAAGCCGTTCAGCCGGTACTCGATCGCCTGCCCGATGTGCCCGTACCCGATGATCAGGACCCGCTGGTCGGCCAGGGACCGGCCGAAGGCGAACCGCCACGTGCCGCTGGGCTGGTTGCGGGCGAACTCGTCCAGGTGCCGGCCGCTGGCCAGGGCGAGCGCTATCGCGAGCTCGGCCGTGCTGGTGTCGTGCAGCCCGGCCGCGTTGCACAACGTCACCCCCGGCGGCACCAGCGGCAGGAACTCCTCGTAGCCGGCCGTGAGGGTCTGCACCACCTGCAGCTTGGGCATGTCGGCGGCCCGGTCGAGGACGGCCGTCCCCTTCATGTAGGGCAGGACGTAGAAGGCGACTTCGTCGAGGCTTCCGGGCAACTCGTCCCCGTCCGCGCGGTAGAAGTCGAGCTCCAGGCCGGCCGGGATGCCGTTGAGGCGGCGTTCGGCTTCGGCGCGGTCGGTGTAGGGCACCCAGGCGAGCGGCATGGACCGGCCCCTTTCCCTCTGCTGGCGTGATTCCCATCAGTAACATAACCGGCCCTTGCGGCGTGGACGCGTCCACGTCCCGGGGGGTCAAATATCGCGATTTGGTCTCAGTGGCGACGGAGCGGTCCTTTCTCCCAATACGATGCTTTCGCAATACGTCGGGGACGCCAGAGAGCTTGGCTGGAAAGCCGCAGATCGGGGATTGCCTCAATGTCGTTGCGGGCCAGGTTTGCCGCTGCCGCTGCCCTCGCCACCGCGAGTTTCCTGCTCGCCCCGTCCGCGCCGGCTGCCTCGCACCCGGGCATGCTCGTCAACCGGGTCTCCAAGCTCCCTTAAGCCTTCCCCCCAAGGCCGTCTGGCCAGAGCGGTCGCAGGGTCCGCTCTGGCCAGTCGGCGGATCCCGGGCTCACCGCAGCAGCGCCGCGTCCCGCGCGGCGCTGCTCGCCTGTCCGGCGAAAACTGGGGAACCGGAACGCGAAACTGGGTAATGCTCCCGATCCTGAACGCGGTGGCCGCGCCGTAGCGTCGCAGTGTAAGGAAGGCAAGCGGTCCGGGGCTGGGTCCCGCGGTCGCATCCCGGGGAGCCGGGGAGGGAGAACCATTCAATGAGCACCATCAAGAGCCTGAGCCAGCTGGGAGCCGTGCTGGCGAGCCTGGGGGTCATCGCGGTGAGCTTCGCCAGCAGCGCCATGGCGTCGACGTCGATGATCCCGGTCGGGGGCAGCGGTAGCCCGGACGGAGCCACCGCTCCGGCCACCGTGGTCCGCACCGTGGTCGTGGGGGGCATGCCGGGCTGGCAGATCGCCGCGGTCGCGGTCGCGGCCGCGCTGGTCACGGCGATTGCGGCGGTGCTGGTCGAGCGGGGCCGCACGGCCCGCCGCCGGCCGGTCCGCCCGCTGACGCAGCCGACTTCCGGCGCCAGCCTGTAACCCGCCGACCTGGAAAAGGAGAACCGACATGCCCAGGTTCATGGATTTCCACGCCGATCTCAGGCTGCCGCCCGAAGCCATCGCGCAGATCGCCGACGACACCCGCCACGAGCGGGCGGACGAGTTCGGCGTGCGCCAGGTCGAGCTGTACCACAACGCCGACGGCCAGGTGTACTGCCTGCTCGACGGGCCGGACGAGGACGCGGTCCGCAAGCACCACGCCGCGCTCGGGGTGGACTGCGGGGCCGTCCACCGCGTGGACGGCATCGCCTGACGGCCTGACCCGCACGCCGTGTGCCCGGGGCCGGTAAACCGCCCCGGGCACACGGCTGTTCCGGGCGCGGATGTCAGTGCCCCATGGCAGGATCAGACCCGCCATGTTCCATGCCGATCTGCACATCCACTCCAAGTTCTCGCGGGCCTGCAGCAAGGACTGCGATATCGAGCACCTGTCCTGGTGGGCGCTGCGCAAGGGCCTGCAGGTGCTCGGCACCGGCGATTTCACCCACCCCGCGTGGGCGGCGGAGCTGAGGGAGACCCTCGTGCCGGCCGAGCCCGGCCTGTTCCGGATCCGGCCCGACCTGGAGAAACGGCTCGTCCGCGATACCCCGGCCAGCTGCGCGGGGACGGTCAGGTTCATGCTCTCGGTAGAAATCTCCACGATCTACCGGCGCGACGACCGGACCAGGAAGGTGCACCACCTGCTCTACGCGCCCGGCTTCGACGAGGCCGACCGGATTACCGCGGCGCTGGCCAGGATCGGAAACCTGGCCTCGGACGGACGGCCCATCCTCGGGCTCGACTCGCGTGACCTGCTGGACATCACGCTGTCCGCCGGCCCGGGCTGCTTCCTGGTGCCCGCCCACGTCTGGACGCCGTGGTTCGCCGTGCTCGGCTCGAAGTCCGGCTTCGACGCGGTGCGGGACTGCTACGCCGACCTCGCCGATCACATCTTCGCGGTGGAGACCGGCCTGTCCTCCGACCCGCCGATGAACTGGGCCTGCTCCTCGCTGGACGGGTACCGCCTGGTCAGCAACTCCGACGCGCACTCCCCGCCGATGCTGGGCCGGGAGGCCACCGTCTTCGACACCGAGATGGACTACTTCTCCGTCGCGGCGGCGCTGCGCACCGGGAACGGCCTGGCGGGCACGGTCGAGTTCTTCCCCGAGGAGGGCAAGTACCACCTGGACGGGCACCGCAAGTGCGGGGTCCGGGTCGACCCCGAGCAGACCAGGTCGCTCGATACCCTGTGCCCGCAGTGCGGCAAGCCTCTCACCGTCGGCGTACTGCACCGGGTGGCCGAGATCGCCGACCGCCCGCCCGGGTACCGGCCACCCGGCGCCGCCGGGTTCACGAACCTGATCCAGCTGCCTTACATCGTGGGCGAGATCCTGGCCACCGGGCCGAAGAGCAAGAAGGTGACCGGGGAGGTCGGGCGGCTGGTCGCCGCGCTCGGACCCGAGCTGAGCATCCTGCGCGACGTCCCGCTCGACGACGTGCGCCGGGTGGGCGGGTCGCTGCTCGGCGAGGGCATCACGAGGCTGCGCCGCGGCGAGGTCATCAGGGACGCGGGGTACGACGGCGAGTACGGCACGATCCGCCTGTTCCGGCCGGACGAACTGCACGAGGTGGCCCTGTTCAGCCTGGCCGGCGCCGGAAACAAGACAGCCGAACGGGCCAGGGCCTCCCGCCACTCCCCCCACCCCGCGCCCGGCCGGGCTGACACCCTCCCGGTGGTTCCCGCCCCGGCGCCGACCTCCGGGGCCGGAGCGCTGCTGGACGGCCTGGACCCGGACCAGCGGGCCGCGGCCGCCGCGGACGGCCCGCTGCTGATCATCGCGGGGCCGGGCAGCGGCAAGACCCGCACGCTCACCTACCGGATCGCGCACCAGATCGCCGACCGCGCCCAGCCCGCCGCATCCTTCCTGGCCATCACGTTCACCCGCCGCGCGGCCCAGGAAATGCAGGACCGGCTCGCCGCCCTGTGCCCAGGGGAGGGGGGCCCGCAGGGCCAGCCCACGGTGACCACATTCCACGGCCTGGGCCTGCGGATCCTGCGCGAGCACCCCGAGGCGGCCGGGCTCTCGCCGCGGTTCAAGGTGGCCGACGAGGCCGCCACGCTGCAGGTCGCGACCGAGGTGACCGGGTCGGAACGGGACGGCCGCAGGCTGATCGCCGAGGCCGGCCCGGCGCTCCGTGAGGCGCTGGCCCAGCGGGACCTGGTCGACTTCGACGGGCTGGTCGAGCTGGCCGCCGCGGTGCTCCGCGAGGACCCGGACGCGGCGGCCGGGCTGCGCGCCCGCTGGCCGCGGATCAGCGTGGACGAGTACCAGGACATCGACCCGGCCCAGTACGAGCTGCTCCGGCTGATCAGCGGCGACGGCGCCGGGCTGACCGCGATCGGCGACCCGGACCAGGCCATCTACGGTTTCCGCGGTGCTGACGTCGGCATCTTCGGCCGGTTCGCCGCCGACTTCCCCGGGGCCAGCACGGTGGAGCTGGCCAGGAACTACCGTTCCAACCCGGCCATCGTGACCGCCGCCATGCAGGCCATCGCGCCCGCCACGCTGATCCCGGGACGGACCGCGATCGCCGCCCGGGAAGGATCCGCGAGCGTCATCACCCTGGACGAGGCGGCGGACGAGCACGCCGAGGCGGCCTGGATCGCCGCCACCGTGGACAAGCTGCTCGGCGGGGCGTCTTTCCACAGCCTGGACAGCGGCCGGGCCGACGGGCACGAGCACGGCAAGCTCGGCCTGGCCGACATCGCCGTGCTGTACCGCACCGACGCGCAGGCGGGGCCGCTGGCCCAGGCGCTGACCCGGGCCGGGCTGCCCTACCAGAAGCGATCGCACGACCGGCTCGCGCGCCGTCCCGGCGTGGCCGACGTGGTGCGCGAGGTACGCCTGGCGGAGGGCGGCGACGTGGCCGGGCGGGTGACCGCCGCGGTGCGCGGCATCGCCGTCACGCGCGGCGAGAGGGACGCGACGGTGACCGACGTGCGCGCCGCGGGCGAGCTGCTGCTGCCGCTGGCCCGACGCTGCGGCGGGGACCTGGAACGGTTCCTGACCGAGATCGCCACTGGCGCCGAGACCGACGCGCTGGACCCGCGGGCCGAGGCGATCACGCTGCTGACCCTGCACGGCGTCAAGGGCCTGGAGTTCGACGTGGTGTTCCTGGCCGGCTGCGAGCGCGGCCTGCTGCCGTTCCGGCTGCCGGGCTCCGGGCCGCTGAGCCCGGAGGACGCCGCCGAGGAACGGCGGCTGCTGTTCGTCGGCATGACCAGGGCGCGGGAGCGGCTGCTGCTCAGCTACGCCGCCCGCCGGACCAGGCACGGCACCGAGAACACGACCGGCCGCTCCTCGTTCCTGGCCGCGCTGGCCCCGGTCCCGCCCGGGCTGACCGCGGCGCGCAGGCCGCGCCGCCCCGCGGACCGCCAGCTGCGGCTGCTCTAGCCGGCCCTACCGCGCGCCCTGCACGACGATGAGCTGGCCCGGCTAGCCGGCCCGTCTCGGGCGCCGGTCAGGTAACCGGCGTAACCCTGCCCTCGCCGGCACCACGACTACCGCGGATCCTTCGCATGTCCCGCCCATTTGGAGGGTTTGCTCCGGTTATCGTGGTGGATCGGGGCTCTGCGGTTGATCCGGGGGATCGGGCTACACCCAATCAACCGCATAACCCCAATCAACCATCTAAGCAAGCGCGCAATCCGGACAAAAAGGGGCAAACTTCCCAGACGATCGGCGCCAAGAGGCTCGCTACTACCTGACCGGGCTCTGGCTGGCAGCGCCCCTCCCCGAGACGACCTGCAGCTCGTCGATCAGCTTCGACGCGTCCGCCTTGGACAGCGCGTCCAGGTCCATGTCGCGGCCCGCCTCGCGGGCCAGCGTCTGCAGGTAGGACCGCTGCGGGCCGGTCATCGGCTCGTCGCCGGTCACCCAGTCCTCCGGATCCTTGGCGGGATTCTCCTGCGGTGTCATTTCCTCGGACATAACTCCTCCGGTGTAGACCGCGGGCACCCCTACCCGTTCGGATTCAATTCGAACATGTGTTTCGTCCTGGCGCGCGCCGGTCCGTACGGCGCCCAGACCGGCCGCCACCACGAGGGCGACGCCGGCCAGCGCCGGCAGCCCGGGCGCCTGGCCCAGCAGCACGAGCCCGGCCAGCAGGGCCAGGGCCGGCTCCAGGCACATCAGGGTGCCGAACGCCGCCGTGGTCAGCCGCCGCAGCGCGTACATCTCCAGGCCGAACGGGATAACCGGCAGCAGCAGCGCCAGGCCGAGACCGATCAGCAGCAGGTGCGGCGTGAGCGCCCGGCCGATCTCGGGCACGGCGAACGGGGTCGACACCAGCGCCGCCACCGGGATGGACACCGCGAGCCCGGCCAGGCCCGCCACCTCGTCCCCGACCGCCTGGGTGAGCAGGATGTAGGCGGCCCAGCAGGCGGCCGCGCCGAGCGCGAAGACGATGCCGAGCGGGTCGCCGCCGCCCTGCCAGGGGTGGGTCAGGACCAGTACGCCGACCGCGGCCAGGCCGGGCCAGAGCAGCCGGCGGCGGCCGCGGCCCCGGGCGACGGCCACGCCGAGCGGGCCGAGGAACTCCAGGGCGCTGGCCGTCCCGAGCGGCATCCGGGCGATGGCCGCCATGAACAGCATGGTCACCCCGCCGGTCACCACGCCCAGGGCGATCGCGGCGAGCAGGATCGGGCGCCGGAACCGCCACGGCCGGGGACGCACCGCGACCAGCAGGATCACCGACGCCCAGGCCAGCCGGAGCCAGACCGTGCCCAGCGGGCCGAGCCGGCCGAACAGCGGGACGGACAGCGCCAGGCCGATCTGGACGCAGGTCATCGAGCCCACGGCCATCAGCGTGCCGGTGCGGGCCGGGGTCGCGCCCTTGATCATGATGGCCAGTACATACGACCGAATCGTCCGTGTCCACGTGTTATTTATGGACATACCGTTCATGAATAATGAATAATTGATCGCGTGGACACGCGCCGCCTCGAGCTGCTGCTCGAGCTGTCTCGCCTCGGCTCGATGCGCGAGGTCGGCGAGGCGATGCAGGTCACCACGTCCACTGTGTCGCAGCAGATCGCGGCGCTGGCCCGGGAGGCGGGCACGCCGCTGGTCGAGCCGGACGGGCGGCGGGTGCGGCTGACCCCGGCCGGACGCCGGCTGGCCGGGCACGCCGTCACCATCCTGGCCGCGGTCGAGGCCGCCCGCCGTGACCTGGACCCGGCCGCGCCGCCGACCGGGACGGTCCGGGTGGCCGCCTTCGCCTCGGCGTTCCGCCAGGTCCTGCTGCCGGTAGCCCGGATGCTGGCCGGCCGGCAGCCGGAGGTCCGGCTGCACCTGCTCGAGCAGGAACCGGACGAGGCTCTCGGCCTGCTCGCGGCGGACGAGGTCGACCTCGTGCTGACCTACGACTACAACCTCGCGCCGGCCAGGTTCGGCCGCGGGCTGCAGGCTGAGCCGCTGGCCTCCACCCCGTGGCACCTGGGCACGCCGTCCGGCCCGGGCCCGCGCGGAACCGCGGTTGAGGTCTTCCGCCGGTACCGGGACGACGCGTGGATCGTCAACTCACGCAACACCGCCGACGAGGACGTGGTGCGCCTCGTGGCCTCGCTGGCCGGCTTCGAGCCCCGGATCACCCAGCGCGCGGACAGCCTCGACCTGGTGCACGACATGATCCTGGCGGGCCTGGGGGTGGGGCTGCTCCCGGTCGGGCGGCCGTCTGGCCGCGGGGTGACGCTGCGGCGGCTGCGCCAGCCGGAGGTGATCCTGCGGTCCTACGCGGTGACCCGCCGCGGCCACGCCGCCTGGCCGCCGCTCGCGCTGGTGCTCCGGCTGGTCCTGCAGGTCGGTTCCCGGGGTTCTCGGGATTCTCGGGGTTCTCGGGATCAGCCCGGCGTGGCGGTGTAGGCGGCGATGGTCCGCCCGGCCATCGCCCATGCCTCGGCCTCGTCGGCGCCGCTGGCGACGTGCGCCTGGCACCAGCGCTCGCCGCTGAGCGTCATGAAGAGCTTGCCTTCGCCGGACCCGGCCCAGGCCATGCCCTCCGCCGGGCTCATGGCCGGGCCGCCGGACAGGTGCAGGCTCAGGCCCAGGATGGCCGAGTCCCAGCCGATGCCCACCGCGGCCGGGCCGAACTCTGCCCAGCGCTCGTCGCCGACGTGCGCGATGTGCTCGATCTCCAGCCGCGTCCGGTCGGCCGCCTCGGCGGCGAAACGGACCTCGATCCAGCTCACGTCGCCGCCGTACTCCCAGGTGGCGGAGAAGCTTTTCGGCGGGTCACAGCCCTCGACCGTGCCGCCCGCGTTGCCTTCGAGCTGGTAGCGGCCGCCGAGCTTCAGCTCGCCGGATACCGGCAGGAACCAGCGCGGGATGCGTTCGGCGCTGGTGCAGGCGTCCCACACGTCCTCGATGGCGGCGGCGTAGGTCTGGCTGATGGTGACGGTGCGCGCCTCGCCCGCCTCGAGCACCCGGCTGCCGACCCGGCGCCGGACGGCGTTGATCTGCTGGGTCACGTCGATCATGGGTTCTTTCCCCTCTCGCTCGGTGGCGTACGGCCGAGGCGGCGCTCGCGCCTGCCCCGGGCCAGTTCGGTGGCCAGCGCGTCCAGGTGAGGTGTCCAGAAGCGCCGGAAGCGGTCGAGCCACGCGTCGAGTTCTCGCAGCGGTTCTGAGTTCACCGCGTACAGCCGCCGGGTCCCGGCCGGCCGGACGGTGGCCAGCCCGCTGTCCCTGAGCACCTTGAGATGCTGGGATACGGCCGGCTGGGTGATCCCGAACTCCCGCTGGACGACCGCGCCGATCGCACCGGAACTCAGCTCGCCCTCGGCGAGCAGCTCGAGCATCCGCCGGCGCACCGGGTCGCCGAGCACATCGAACGCGTGCACGCCCGGAAAATATCAGGATCTACTTATATAAGTCAACCATAATATTGATCCCGGCCGGGAACGGCTGGCCGGTCTGGTCCTGCTGGCCGCCGGTCAGGACCCAGGCTTGCTGCCGGCCGTGTACCTGCCAGCTGCGGCCGCCGCCGGACAGGTCGACGATCGCGGTGTCCTCGTCGATGCCGATCACGGTGGTGCCGGGGGGCGCGCCCGCCGCGGCCCGGGTGGCCAGGTCCGGCGCCCAGGACCGCATCCGGTCGAAGTGCGGCAAGACGCGCAGCCACGGCAGCACGCCGAGCCCGGGCTCGGGCGCGCGGGCCGGAGTCCGGACGGCGGGGACCCAGTCGGTGAGCGCGATCGCCCCGGCGGAGCAGCCGGCCAGCGCCGCGCCCGACCGCCAGGCGGCCTCGATGGCGGCCCAGACCCGGGTGCCGCGCAGGGTCCGGGCCAGGAACTGCGGGTTGCCGCCGGACAGGTAGACCAGGCCGGCGCCGTCGATCAGGGCGGCTAGGTCCGCGGATCCGGCCTCGTCGCGGTCCCTGACCACCACCGGAACCTGCTCTACGCCGAGACGTTCGGCTTGCGCGGCCCCCAGGTCGAGCCAGTACCGGAGTCTTGCCGCCCCCTCGGGCGCCGCCGCGGTCGGGATCTGGACGTAACGGGGCGGACGCCCCTCGATCAGGGCGCCTTCGACACCCGCCATGACGGCCAGGTACTCACCGCTGCCCACCAGCGCCAGCGGGCCAGGTCCGGGATGCATGGCCCCACCGTAGCGGAGCCGCCCTGGGTTACCTGAGGAGCTTGTGCACCTCACGGAATCTCGGGTGGCTGGCGTCATGCAGCCACTCGAACAGCACCATCTCCGAGGTCACGACCTCGGCGCCGTGCTGGCGGGCGCGGTCGATGGCGGCCGCCCGGTCGGCCGGGTCGCGCGAGCCGGTCGCGTCCGCCGCCCACACCACCCGGCGGCCGGCGTCGAGCAGGTCGAGCACCGTCTGCAGGACGCACACGTGCGCCTCGACCCCGGCCACCACGATCTCTCCCTCGGCGGGCAGCAGCGCGGCGAAGCCGGGATCACCCGCCGCCGAGAACGTCGTCTTGGCCAGGACCGCCTGCGGGTAGCCGGACAGCGGCGGCACGGTCCGGCCCAGGCCGGCCGGGTTCTGCTCGGTAGCGCGGACCGGCACGTCCAGCAGTGTCGCCGCCTCCGCGAGCCGCACGGCCCTGGCCACGACGACCTCGTGATCGGCGATGACGGGCATGAGCCGCTCCTGCAGGTCGATCAGCAGCAGGACGGCGCCGTCGGGACTGAGCACCATTTTCCCGACGGTACGTCACCTGGGCCAATGCGGCCAGAAATGTCAGTGGTCCGGTGGAGGATGAGAGCTGACACGAAGAGCGCCAGGGTTATGGAGAGCAGACAGATGGCAGCAGGCGATACCCAGATCACGATCGCGGGCAACCTCGTGGACGACCCCGAACTGCGGTTCACCCCGTCGGGGCAGCCGGTGGCGAAGTTCCGGGTGGCGTCGACGCCCCGGTTCCGCGATAACTCCACGGGTGAGTGGAAGGACGGGGACAGTTTGTTCCTGACCTGCAATGTGTGGCGGCAGGCGGCGGAGAACGTGGCCGAGTCGCTGACCCGGGGGATGCGGGTGATCGTCTCGGGGCGGCTGCGGCAGCGGTCGTATGAGACCAAGGAGGGCGAGAAGCGGACCGTGTACGAGGTGGAGGTCGACGATGTCGGCCCCTCGCTGCGGAACGCCTCCGCCAAGGTCAACCGGG
>Ga0335078_10000660_pt1 | contig 52924 bp, 47 predicted proteins | sample Lox_Sample_32_FD_206711 | JGI IMG/M metagenome (GOLD analysis project Ga0335078, IMG submission 206711) | Soil microbial communities from Loxahatchee National Wildlife Refuge, Florida, United States - Lox_Sample_3.2 | ecosystem: Environmental > Terrestrial > Soil > Wetlands | place: USA... | reverse complement strand
GCTGGAGCGGATGCTCCCGGCCAGCCCGGAGGCCGCGCGGGCACTGGCCGCTGAGGCGATGCAGACCTCGGCCCGGGCACTGAGCGACCTGCGCCAGCTGGTCCGCGGCATCTACCCGCTGGTGCTGGCCGACCGCGGGCTGAGCCACGCGGTGCGCGCGCTCGCCCTGGACACGGCGCTGCCGGTCGAGCTGGACGTGGATCTGCCGGGGCGGCTGACCGCGCCGGTCGAGTCGGCCTGCTACTTCGCGGTGGCCGAGACGCTCGCCAACGCTGTCAAACACTCCGGCGCGCGGCGGGTCCACGTCCGCATCGAGCACGCCGACGGCCTGCTGCGGATCGAGGTGGCCGACGACGGCGCCGGGGGCGCGGACCCGGCCCGCGGAACCGGGCTGCGCGGAGTGGAGCGGCGGCTGGGTACCTTTGACGGCATCCTGGCGGTGAGCAGCCCGCCAGGCGGGCCGACCATGATCGCCATGGAGGTGCCTTGCGCGTTGTTGTCGCCGAAGACCTCTTCCTGCTCCGGGACGGGCTGACCCGGCTGCTGTCAGCGCATGGCTTCCAGATCGCCGCGGCGGTGGACACCGCGCCCCGGCTGCTGCAGGCGCTGCTGGACCACCGGCCGGACGTCGCGGTGGTGGACGTACGGATGCCGCCCGGGCTTGCCGACGACGGGCTGCAAGCGGCGCTGGAGGCGCGGCGACAAGTGCCCGGGCTGCCCGTGCTCCTGCTGTCGCAGTACGTCGAGCAGCTCTACGCCAGGGAGATGCTGGCCGACCAGAGGGGAGGGGTCGGCTACCTGCTGAAAGACCGGGTGTTCACCGACGAGCAGTTCGTGGACGCGATCCGCACGGTGGCCGGGGGCGGTACGGTGCTGGACCCCGAGGTGGTCACCAAGCTGGTCGGCCGCCGGTCCCGCGACGAGCCGGTCGCGCGACTGTCCGGGCGGGAGCGCGAGGTGCTGGAGCTGATGGCCGAGGGCCGCTCCAACACGGCCATCGCCCAGCAGCTGTTCGTCACCGAAAAAGCGGTCAGCAAGCACACGACGAGCATTTTCACCAAGCTCGGGCTGGCTGCCTGCCAGGACGACAACCGCCGCGTCCTGGCCGTCCTCGCCTACCTGAACTCCTGACGCAGCGAGCGGCCGAGATCGACGCGTTCATCGAGCGGCTCCGGAAGGCATTGTCGGTGATCGACGGTCCGGTCCCGTCCGGTCGGTGCGGCCCCGGCTGTGGCATTCCCTGCCGGGTTGGCCGGGAAGATCGCGGAACTGGCCGCAGCCGAGCTGCAATGCTGCACGTTCTTCGAGTTCACGTTGTATCTCGTGGCGGGCGAGCTGCGGTTCGAGGTACAGGTATCCGGCACTGGCGACATGGCGTGCGGAACGCCCCGGTCCGTATCTGACCGCGGGGGCTGGGGTCGACGCGGGCCGAATCCCGATCCGGGTCTGAGCCCGCTGCGGCGCGGACCGGGCCACAGCCGGCGGCCCACGCCTGGCCGGCCGCAGGCCGCCGGGTAGGGGGTGCTCGTTACGATGGGCCTTGGCAGGACGAGTCGGCCGGCGAACGCTGGCCGGGGCGCTGGCACGGAGAAGGGAGCCTGGATGTCGAAGGTCGCGGTCGTGGGATTCGGCCGGATCGGCAGGTCCACGGTGAAGGCGGGGCTGAGCGCGAAGCTGTTCACGCCGTCGGTGATTACTGACATCGTCCCGGCCGACGCGATGGCGCCGCTCTTCGAGTTCGACAGCAACTATGGCCGGTGGCGGGACCCGGTCAGCGCAGAAGCCGACGGACTGGTCATCGGCGAGGCCACGATCAGATGGATCGATGCCCGCGACGGGGCTCCCGACTGGAGGGCGCTCGGCGTCGATCTCGTGCTCGACTGCACGGGCCGTGCGACGACGCGCGCCGGGGCGCAAGCGCACCTGGACGCCGGCGCGAGCAGGGTGCTGGTCAGTGCTCCGAGCAAGACACTGGATGACTGCGACGCGGTCCTGCTGCCGGGCATCAACCTGGACTCCTACGATCCGGCCGGGCACCACATCGTCAGCATGGCCAGCTGCACGACGAATGCGCTGGCGCCAGTGGTGAAGGTGCTGCGGGAGACGGTCGGCATCCGGGATGGTTTCTTTTCCACCGTGCATGCCTACACCAACACGCAGTCGCTGACCGACCAGCCGATGAAGGAGCGGCGCGACTCCTGGGCGGCGGCGGAGAACATCATCCCGTCGTCGTCGGGGGCGGCGAAGGCGCTGAAGTTCATCTGGCCCGACCTGCAGGTGACCGGCAAGGCTTACCGGGTGCCTGTCCGGACCGGCAGCATTGTCGAGCTGACGGTCCGCACCAGCAAGCCGGCTACCGCCGCCGAGCTCAACGAGGCATTCGTGGCCGCAGCCGGCGCCGGGCCGCTGGCCGGCATCCTCGGCGTCCTGCACGACGGCTTCGCGTCAGCGCGCATCGTCGGCGAGACCAGGTCCTCGATCATCGACCTGCAGCTGACGTCGGTGAGCGATCGTGACCTCGTCACTGTCGCTGCCTGGTACGACAACGAGGCCGGGTACTCGATGCGGCTGGCCGAGACGGTCGCCAGCCTGGCCGGGTAGCCCGGGGCGGCTGCGGGGCTCTCGGCTCGGGACGGCAGAGCGCGCTGGCCGAGGTGAATGATCCGCCTCGGGCTATCGGGCAAGCGGGTCCCAGCCACGCAGGTGCTTGACGGATTGCCGGTATTCCCACTCGATGGCGTCTTTGAGCAGGTGGGCTAGATGCCCGCTGCTGGTGATGCCGGCGATCTCGGCGACGCCGCGGCGTGTGCCGACCGAGACGACGAACCCTTTGTCGCGGAAGGTGAATGGCTCCAGCGGCTGCCCTTTCCGCTCGGCATCCAGGTTGCGGGCAACTGTCTCGCCCTCTTCCAGGGCAACCTGCGCCAGCGGGGGCAGCACGTGCCCGGTGCGCGGGTCGGTCACCGAGGCGAGGTCGCCGGCCACGTAGACGTCGCGGTGGTGAAGCGCGCGCAGGTACTGGTCGACCTTGACGCGGCCGTTGTGGCCGGTCGGCAACTCCGAGTCGGCCACAAGTTCGGGGGCTTTCACCCCTCCTGCCCAGATGAACACGCCGCCGGTCACCAGCTGGCCGTCGGCGAGCTGGAAGCCGTCCTCGGTCGCGGCGGCGATAGCGGCGTTGGTGCGGACCTGGATCCCCAGCTGACCGAGGATCCTGGTGGCCTTGGCGATCAGCTGAGGTGAGGAGCCCGCCAGGATGGTGGGGCCCGCCTCGACAAGCAGCACGGCGGGCCGGGCGGTCGTCAGCCCGTGACGGCGGGCCAGTTCGGGCAGCATCTCGGCCAGTTCGCCGGCCAGCTCGACGCCGGTGGCGCCGCCGCCGCCGATCACTACCGTCGTCATGCGGCGCTGCCGCTCGGGGTCGGCGGTGGCCGCGGCGGCCATGACCGCCTTGTCCACCTCCGTCCAGCCCTTCTCGGCGTCGTCGGCGGAATACAGCGACAGCGTGCGCTGGGCCAGGCCGGGGATGTCGAAGTCGTTGGGCCGGCTGCCGAGCGCCAGCACCAGCCGGCTCCAGCCGACCGGCCCGCCCGCGGTGAGCAGCCGCTGCCCGGCCAGGTCGAAGCCGCTGATCTCGGTCTGGATGAAGCTGACCCGGTCGGCCAGCGTGTCCTGGAGCGGGATGCGCACCGCGTCAGCGCCGCGAGTGCCGCCGGCGACCCGGGGCAGCTCGGTGATTACCTGGTGGTAGTCATGCCGGTCGACCAGGACCAGCTCCGTCTCGGGGCGGTCGCGCAGCCTGGCCGTCAGCCGCAAGGCAACGTGCAGCCCGGCATAGCCCGCGCCCGCTATGACAATCCGGCCGCTGCCCGGGCCCGCGGATGCACCCATGGCGTCCTCCATCGGTATGCCGCCTTCCGGCGGAGATCGCTGCTGGCTCCGCCTGATTGCTGTCAGTCTCGTGATGATGCCCAGCGGCGGGCTGGGCCTGTCATCCGTTCGGCTATCAATGTGATTTGCCTTAGGAGTCACGCGTATTGCTGGTGGCATTGTCGCGGCCGCCGCGGGGCTCCGCGGGGCTCCTCGGGTATCTTTGAGCACCTCGGCCGGTGACACGCTCCGGGATTCAGGCGCCCGCCACCTGCGTCGCAGCCACCTGCCGGCCAGATAGCCGTCTGTGGAGTGCGCACGATGGGATTGTTCGGCAACACGGCCAAGCGGCTGGCTAGCAGGCCGACCCTGCTGTTCACGGCAGATCCGGCCGACGAGATGGCGGATGCGGTCACCCGCTATGACCCCGGCGTGTGGGTCCGCGGCGACCGGTTCGTGTTCGGCAACGGAGTGCTGCTGTACGGGCCGGTGGAGATCACCTCGGAGATAGCGAGGAAGGCAGGCCTGCCCGGCGGCATGACGGTCGCCTACTACGCGGGCATCGCCCTGCAGAGCAAGGCCGAGCGGCGCCCGGACGACGAAAAGTGGCAGGACGCCGGGCGGCTGATCCGGGGCCTGGCAGCCCGGCTGGGAGGAGCCATCCATGACCCGAGGCCGGCGACGGACCTGACGCTGGAGGCCTCGGTTTACAGCGGGCAGCCGCTGCCCGTGGAGGACGTCATCGAGGTGCTGCGGCCGTTCGCGGGCCAGGACCTGGAAGCCGGGCCAATGCAGGTGCAGGGTGCCTACGCGCTCCGGCCCGTCGAAGGGGACGTGCTATTTCTCACGATGTACTGGCCGCCCTGGGTGGCAGGCATGAAGGTGCAGCCACCCCCGCCGGCCATAGGGGAGCTGCGGCGGCAGAAACCGTGCCAGTGGGAGCTGTACACCTCGGTGCCGGTCCAGGGCGCGGGGCCGGAGGACTGCCAGACCGTAGGCGGGGCGGCACTCGCCCTGGCCGGCCGCACCGGGGGCGTGGTCACCGACGTCTACCACTTTCCGGTCACGCGCCCGGAGGACCTGCTTCCCCGCTGACCCTGCCGAGCTTGGTGCTCAGGGTGTGACGGCCGACAGCGCCCAGCCGATCATGATCGCGTCGGCGAGCGGCGCGGTGGTGGACAGGGCAAGGTCATGGCCGGTCCCGGGGATGATCGCGACTTGGAGGTGTGCCTGCGGCGGGTAGTACTGCGACTCGTAGCTGAGCACGGAGGCCGGGCCGGCGCAGTTGTACTGCGTCACCTCCTGGCAGAAGATGGCGTCCTGCTGACCGTCCACCAGCAGCACCGGTACGGTGATCTGCTGGGACGGCGCCTGATCGGGCGGCAGGGTGATGGCTGAGAAGATCCCCAGCTCCGCCACGGTCCCCGTGTCCTTGGTGGCCTCGTCGAGCGCGACGACCGCTGGATTGGCCGTCGCCGGGTAGTAGAACAAGGACTCGCGGCTTCCCGGCACCGTAGTCAGGTAGCCGGGGTCAAGGCCGGAGTCGGCGAACGCGGGATCGTCAGCCGCGGGGTACACGTCGCCGCCGATCGCCGCGCCCAGGTCCGGGCTGACCGCGTGCAGCGCTCCGGTCAGGATCGCCGCGTCCACGTCGTGGTAGCGGGATATCTCGTACCAGCCGACCAGCGACCCTAGCGAGTGGCTTACCCAGATCACGTGCTGGAACCGGTGGCCGTCCACCGTTCCCGCGCGCAGGTCGGTGATCGCGTCGTGCAGCGCCACGGCGTTAGCCGTCACGGTGACGTCCGCGCTCGGCGGATGGGAGCTGCTGCCGGTTCCGATGCGGTCGACGTTGAATGTGGCGTAGCCCGCCGCGGTGGCCGCGTCGACATAGGAGTAGTAGCCGTGCCCGTACGGGAAATCCCAGTAGATGTGGTTGTAGGTGGCGCCTGGTACCACGAGCTGCACGGTCTTCGGCTCGACGGGGCCGCGGTAGCACAGCTGCCCCCACATCGTCTGGTCGGCCGGCCCAGGGTCATCGATCGCGACGTTAAGGGTGCGCGTCGAGCAGGTCAGCCGGGGAGCAGCGCCCGCGCGAGCGGGCACCGCGGCGGAGAGAGCGGCAGCCAGGCACGCCAGCGCGCTCGCACAGGCAACTGATCTGGCGGCGTCCAGCCTGCGGCGGTCTCGGTGGTGCTTGGTGCGCATGTTCCTAGTATCAGGCGTCTCACCTCCGTTTTTCCGGCGATTCGGGGACATTTGCTCCTGCATCCGGTAGACCACACGCGGCGGGTGACCCGGGGTGGACGTCAGGCCAGCCCACGGCGTGCGATCATGCAGTGACGCGGGCTTGTCACCCGCAGGAAAAGGAGCGGCGTCGTGGATATGAAACTCGAAGTCATGGTGCTGCCCGTCGCTGACGTCGACCGGGCCAAAAGCTTCTACGCGCAGCTAGGCTGGCGGCTCGACGCCGACCAATGCTCCGATAACGGCTTCCGGGTCGTCCAGTTCACGCCGCCCGGATCCGGCGGCTCCATTCAATTCGGCACGGACATGACCTCAGCCGCGCCCGGCTCGGCTCAATGCCTGTACCTGATCGTCTCCGATATTCGGGAGGCACGCGACGAGCTTGCCGGACGCGGCGCCGAGGTCAGCGGGGTATTCCACGCCGGGACGCCAGGCGCTCAGTTCCAGCCCGACGGGACGAGCGGCCGAGTCAGCGGGCCCGCGCCGAATCACGAAAGCTACCGCTCCTTCGCCACGTTCAGCGACCCAGACGGGAACGGCTGGCTGCTGCAGGAGGTAACGGCGCGGCTGCCCGGCCGGGTCGACGCCGCTGCGACGGCATTCGCGTCCACGGCGGAGCTGGCGAGCGCGATGCGGCGCGCGTCGGCCGCGCACGGCGAGCACGAGAAGCGCACCGGCGCGGCTGACCAGGACTGGCCTGACTGGTATGCCGCATACATGGTGGCGGAGCAGGCCGGCACGGAGCTGCCGGCATGAGCGACTATGACGTGATCGTCCTGGGCGGCGGGGCGCCGGGCGAGCACTGCGCCGCGGCGCTGGCTGCCCGCGGGCTGCACGTCGCCGTGGTCGAGCGGGAGCTGGTCGGCGGCGAGTGCTCCTACTGGGCGTGCATTCCGTCGAAGTCGCTGCTGCGCCCGGGCGAGGCGGCGGCAGGCGCCCGCGACGCCGCCGCGACCGCCCAGGTCGACGTCCCTGCCGCGCTGGCCTGGCGGGACTTCATGGTGTCGGGCTATTCCGACGCCGGACAGGAGCGCTGGCTGGCGAGCCGGGGCATCGACCTGCTGCGGGGCACGGGCCGGCTGGCCGGCACAGGCGCGGTCGAAGTCGACGGCGTCCGCCGCACCGCGCGGGACATCGTCGTGGCGACCGGCTCCGACCCGTCCTGGCCCCCGATCCCGGGACTGAGCCAGCTCCCGGGCGTCTGGGGGACCCGGGAGGCGACGAGCATGAAGGCTGTCCCGCGCCGCCTGCTCGTGCTGGGCGGCGGGCCGGCAGGCGTCGAGCTTGCCCAAGTCGTGCTCCGTCTCGGCGGCGCGGCGGTGGTCGTCGAGGGCGCGGGCCGGGTGCTTCCCCGCGAGCCCGCGCCGCTGGGCGAGGCGCTCGGGGCGGCGCTGCGCCGGGACGGGATCGAGCTGATGCTCGGGGTGCGCGCCACCGCCGCGCGGCGGGAAGGTCAGGAGTACGTCCTGGAGTTCGACGGCGGTTCGCAGGTTCGCGGCGACCGGCTGCTGGTGGCAACCGGCCGGCGCCCGCGCGTCGAGGGGATCGGCCTGGACACGGTCGGCGTCACGGCCGGCCCCCACGGCATCCCGGTTGACGAGCACCTGCGCGCGGGGGAACGGCTGTGGGCGATCGGCGACGTCAACGGCATCTGGCCGCTGACCCACGTCGGTGAGTACGAAGGCGACGTGGTCGCGGCGAACATCGCCGGCGATGCGCGCCCGGCGAACTACGAAGCCGTTCCCCGGGTCACTTACACCGATCCGCAGGCCGCGGCGGTGGGCACGGCCGACGCTGCCTACAGTGCCACCGCGGCCCTGTCGGAGGTGCCGAAGACCGCAACCTATACCCATGCCTATGCGGAATCCGGCGGGTTCTTGACGCTGCTGTCCGACGGCGGGCGGCTGACCGGCGCCTACGCGCTCGGGCCGGAAGCCGCTGAGTGGATGCAGCAGGCGACCCTCGCCATCCGCGCACACGTCCCGCTCGATGTCCTGAGCGATACGATCCAGCCTTTCCCCAGCTTCTCGGGCATCTACGACGCGGCGGTGACGGCGCTCCGCATGCAGATCGCCGACATGCCGCCGCCGAGCCGGCCGATGGCCGCGCAGACAGCGAGCCTGTCCCGATGAGCATCCAGAGGGCTGCTCACGGGCGCGCCGCGGGCGGAAGGTCGCCCGCTGGAGCGACAGGCCACGCCAGCGGCTCGGCGCCAGACTTCACCAGCTCCCGCACCTGCAAGCGGCACCACGGCGAGACCGCCGCACGGCCCTGGATCACGTCCCGGGTGAAGCGCTCCCAGGATACCCACCTGGCTTCCGCCACCTCGGCGGGCGCTGGCGCGGGCGTGTCGTGGGTGACGGCCCGCAGCACCGGGCACATCTCGTTTTCCGCGATCCCGCTAGCCATCCGGGCCCGGTAACGGAACGAGGGCAGCACCAGGTCCGTGCGCCCAGCGCTGATGCCCAGCTCATCTCGTAACCGGCGGGCCACGGCGCTGCCGATGGGCTCACCAGGCAGCGGGTGCCCGCAGCAGCTGTTCGTCCACGATCCCGGCCAGGTCGCCTTGCCCCACGCCCGCCGGGTCAGCAGGAACTCGCCTTCCTCGTTGAACACGTAGCAGGAAAAGGCGAGGTGCAGCGGCGTCTGGCGGCTGTGCACGGTTAACTTGTCAAGGGTTCCCGCCTGCCGGCCGTCCTCGTGCAGTAGTACCACCGCCTCGCTCATGCACTCTCCCTCTTACTTACGCGCTGAGCAGCGGGCGGTCATTTTTCGCGTACTGCAGCCACTCCGGCTTTACGTTCGCGGTGGCCGCCATGCTTCATCTCATCTGCCGTCGTCCCGGTCGCCGTAGTTATTCCGTGCGCAGGGCGGTGGCGGTGCGGGAGTTCGCCGCCCAGCTTGCCGGGACCAGAGCGCCGGCGACGGCGATGACCAGGCCCGCCAGGGCGAGGATCACTATTTCCGGTGCCGAGTAGACAGAGAGCAGCGAGGCCGGCAAGCCGGAGTTGGCCGCGTGAGCCATCGCCGGCAGCACCTGGTGGTGCAGCAGGATCCCGGCCGGGACCGCGATGACGCCCGCGACCAGGCCGGTGATGCCGACCGAGCAGATGACCATGGTGAGGGTCTGCCTGGGGGTCATGCCGAGGGCCTTGAAGACGCCGATGTCGTGGGCGCGCTCGCGGATCTGGAGGGCGACCGTGTTCAGCACGCCGAGGCCGGCGACCGCGATGATCAGCAGGGTGAGCATCGCGACCAGGGTGACCACGGCGATCAGCGCCTTGGCCCCGCCGCTGTGGGTGTTGACGTTGTAGCTACCGCCGAGCGCGTTCTGCAGCGCGCTGGCGTAGGCGTCGGCGTTCACGCCGGGCTTGAGGGAGACGGCGTAGAGGCTCGGGCCGGTCACCGTCGGGTCGATCGCGGTGAGCGTGCCGGGCGACATCAGGATGTCGACGTCGTTGCCAGGGTCGAATACCTCGCCGGCGATCGTCGCCGTGACCTTGTGGGCACCGTTGACCAGCGTGTAGGTGTCGCCGACCGCGGTGCTGGTGTCGTTGAGGAAAAGGGTGTTGACGTCAATCTCGGGAGTGCTTGCGGACTGGGAGTACCAGCCCCCGGAGATTAGCGCCAGGCCGGACCAGGACGCGTCGCCGCCGTAGGCGGTGACCTGCGCTCCGCCGTCGGCGTCGCCGAGGCCGGGCAGCGAGAGGTTGTCGTCGGCCTCCGACAGGTAATGCAGCGTTCCCGGAGTGGCGGCGATGGCGGTGGCGATCACGTGTTCCTGCGCCCCGGTCAGGGATTGTCCGCCGGGGCCGATGCCGACGATGATCTTGTGTGGCTTGGCGCCCTTCCCGGGACGGCCGGGGCCGGGGTTGGCTGTAACGCCCGGTGGCAGAGTCCTGACTTGCACCGGCAGCCTCGCCGCGCCGGATATGTCGTCGTACACGTGGTTCAGCGAGGTCGCCAGGCCTACCCCGAACGTCACCGCCGCCGCGCCGAACAGCACCGCGACCACCGTGACGAACGTGCGGCCCGGGCGTGCCGCCGGGGCGGCGAAGCCGAGGGTGACCGGGCGGGGCACGCCCGTCAGCCGGGCGAGGAGGCGCTGGGCCCCGAACCCGTGCTTCGGCTTCGGGGCGCGGCCGGTGGCGATCGCCTGCACCGGGGACATCGCCCCGGCCCGCGACGCCGGGCCGGCCGCGGCCGCGACGGTGAGCGCGAGCACCGCGAGCGGGACGGTCAGGTCCACCCAGAACGGCACGCCGAGCACGCCGACCTGGTACACCTGCGCGTTCTGCCGGTACAGCGGCGCCGCCAGCAGGTTGCCGCAGACCGCGCCGGCGACCGCGCCGGTCACCGCGGGGACCGCGACGAGCAGCACGTAACAGGCGACCACCTGCAACGGGGTGAAGCCGATGGACTTGAGCACGCCGATCCGCGTGGTGCCCGCGACGACCGCGCCGCCGACCACGTTGACGACGATCAGCACCGAGATGACCAGGGCGATCACGCCGAACGCGATGATGAACGGCACCCAGGGGGCGACGCCCGACTGCTCGGAGGTGCGGATGTCCAGGTAGGAGACCGGGCCGCCGAGAACCGCGCCGGGCGGCAGCGCGGCCTTGACCTCGTTGATGTCGCTGGTGATGTCGGCGCTGGTCGCGCTCGACGAGAACCGGTAAAGCAGCTGCGCCTGGCCGGTGCCGGCGGGCCCGGCGATCGCGTTCATCTCGGCGGGCAGCACCCAGGCGTCGGCGGTGTTGGTGACCGAGTTGGCGATGCCGACGACGGTCATCACCTGCTTGCCCACGGTAATTGTCGAGCCTGGCACGCCCGGCGCGTTCGACGAGATCACGATCTGGTGGTCGCTGGTCGCCCAGTGGCCCTGCTGCAGGGTGAGGTCATCCACCGGGCCGCCGGGCGAAGGCCGGCCGACGAGGTTCATGGGGCTGCCCATCGTGCCGCTGATGCCGGGCAGCGAAACCTGCGCGTCGACGTTCTGGGAGGCGAACGGCCCGGCGGCGGCGGTGACGCCGTTGACCTTGGTCGCTGCCGTGATCTGGGCCGCGGACGCGACGGACGTGTCCACGGTGACCGCGACGTTCGCGCCGTCCTGCGTGGCGAACGCGTGGTCGAACGGGGAGTGCGCGTCGGCGAGCATGCCGAGCGCGAGGGTGGAGGCGGCGGTCGCGACGAGCACCACGAGGCCGATGATGACGGCCTGGAGTTTCCGCCCGCCCAGGCCGCCGCGCGCAGCGCGGAAGACCGCGCTCACGGCCTTGAGCCGGTGCTGTTGGCCACGGGCCCGCTGGCGACGGGCGTGTCGGAGGCGAGCCGCCCGTCGGCGAGGTGGATGACCCGCCGCGCGTACTGGTGCGCGAGCTCGGGGCTGTGCGTGACCAGGATCAGCGTCTGCCCCCCGGCGTTGAGGTCGAGCAGGAGCCGCCCGATCTCCTCTCCGGTCGCGGTATCGACGGCGCCGGTCGGCTCGTCCGCCAGCAGCAGCGACGGCTTGTTGATCAGCGCGCGGGCGATCGCCACGCGCTGCCGCTCGCCGCCGGACAGCCGGGCCGGGTAGGCATCCCGACGGTGCCCGATCTGCAGCGTGTCGAGCAGCTCATTGGCGTGCCGCCGCGCCTGGCTGGCTTTCGCCCCGCTGAGCTGCGCGGGGAGCAGCACGTTGTCGATCGCCGTCATGTCATCGAGGAGGTTGAAGAATTGGAAGATCATGCCGACCTCCCTTCGGCGGAACCTCGCGGCGGCCGCCTCAGACAGCTGATCGACCCGGTCATCGCCCACCAGGATCGCGCCGGCGGTCGGCCGGTCCATGCCCGCGATGAGGTTGAGAAGCGTTGACTTGCCGGACCCCGACGGCCCCATGACGGCAACGGCCTCGCCGACGTCGATCCGCACGGATACATCGTCAACGGCGGCCACGGGCGCGCCATCGTATCGCTTCGTAACGTTCTCGAGCTGAACCAACGTATCCATGGTGGCGAAGGTAGCCCACGGGCGCCGTGGTCCGCGTCGCTCCTGCGGGTGATTCTGCCCGCCAAGGCAGCCGGCACCGCCTGCGCCTCGGCGTGTGAACGTTCCGCTGACACGCGAGCGTGCCGCGGACCCCGCCGCCTGTGCGCTATCCCCCTCGTACAGCGCACGGGCGGCAGGGTGGTACGGGAAATTCCGTTTACTTGAGTACGATCACATCCTTCTTCCCGAATGCCACGGAAAGATCATCGTCGAGCCTGTCCGCCACGTACGTGGTGGCCATTACCACGTCCGCATGGGCCGGGATCGGCTCGTTCTCGCTGTCCAGAAACACCACGCGCAGCAGCGTGCTTTCCCCGCGCGCCTGCCTGACCAGCGCCACCGACGCCGCCAGCGGGAGACGGTGCCGACAGTCGATAACAGCCATGATGATCTCGGCCAGCTTGAGCGTGGGCACGTACTGCGCGCCCGGTAGCTCCGCGGCATCATCGGTGGGCGTCATATCGGAATTCTGGGGAAACCCCGCCGGGCCGGTGATCGTGGAAAGTACTTGAGCCATCGCGGGTTTCCCCGCTTACGCAGAGCGTCAGCCCGCCGCTCCGGCCGAACGCAGGAACGTGAGCACCGCCTTGACCCGGTTGTTGTCGGTGCCGCTTTGGTCGAGCCCCAGTTTGGCGAAGATGCTGGTGACGTGCGCCTCGACGGTCCGGGGGCTCAAGAAGAGCTCCTGGCCGATCCCGAGGTTGGACCTGCCTTCGGCCATCTGGTTGAGCACCGCCCGCTCGCGCTCGTTGAGCAGGCTGATCAGGCTCGGCGTCCGGTTGCGCTGCAGCAGCCGCCGCACGAGCATCTGATCGATCACGATCTCGCCGGCCGCGACCCGGTTCAGCCCGTCCATCAGGGCGCCGGCGTCCGTGACCTTGTCCTTCAGCAGGTACCCGACACCGTCGGGGACCGCCTCCAGGAGCTGGCTCGCGTACCCGGTCTCCGCGTACGTGGATAGCACGAGAATGCCGACCGCAGGATGCAGCCGCCGCAGCTCGGCGGCGCTCTGGATGCCTTCGTCGGTGAACGACGGAGGCATCCGTATGTCAAGGATGGCTGCGTCCGGGGAATCCGTTCCGATCATCGCGAGGAGCCGGGCGCCGTCCGGGGCGCTGGCGATGACCTCCGCGCCCGATGCCTCCAGCAGCATGGCCAGGCTGCTGCGGAAGATGCCGGAGTCCTCGGCGATGGCTACGCGCACGGAATCCGCACCATTACGCGAGTACCCCGGCCGGACGGGCTGTGGACGGCGATCTCGCCATCCAGGGCGCTGACGCGGTCGCGCATGTTGGCCAGGCCCTGACCGTCGGCCCGGGCATTGCCGATGCCGTCGTCAGAGATCTCCATCTCAAGCCAGGAGCCAGCGACGCGCACGTCCACGGCGGCACCGCTCGCCTGCGCGTGCTTCACCACGTTGGCAAGGGCCTCGCAGGCAACGAAGTACGCGGTTGCCTCCACCGCCGATGCGGCCCGGGACGCCGTGGCGGTCACGCGTACCGGCAGCGGAAGCCGCTCCGCGACTTCTTCCAGCGCGGCGGCCAGGCCGCTGTGCGTCAGTACCGCCGGGTGGATGCCGTGGGCCAGGTTGCGCAACTCGGCCAGGACCAAGCGGAGCTGGCAGCGGGCCTGCTCGAAGGCGGCGGCCGCGGCCGGATCGCCGGTGCGGGTCATCGCGGCGGTGAGCTGCGCGGCCAGTGCGAGGAGGTGCTGCTGCGCACCGTCGTGCAGGTCGCGCTCGAGCCGCCGCCGTTCCGCCAGCGCGGCCTCGACGAGGCGGGCCCGCGACGCGCGGACCTGGCCCAGCTCCGCGCGGGCTGCTCGTGCCTGAAGCTGGGCGTTCTGCAGCGCCAGCCCGCTGGTCTGTACCGCGGCATCGAACAGGCCACGGTAGCGAGCCAGGCCGGAGTCAGCGACGACCACCGCTATCGGCGCTCCGCCCTCCGCCTTGATGAGCTCAACCAGGCGGTCACCCGGCTGCGATTGGGCGATGGCTGCGACGGCCTCCCCTTTGCCGCGGCCCGCGCGGCCGCTGGCCGGCCCCTCGCCGTCGCTGCCCGGGGCGGGGCTCGGCGCGGACAGGTCCAGGACCTCCAGGGTGGGGTCACGCAGGGCGGCCCGCAGCGCTAAGCGCACGCCGTCGACGTTAGCGTCGGTGCAGACCTGCGCGGTCAGCCCGGCGATGTTCCTGAGCAGCAGGCCGACCTGGATCGCCGCCACCAGGAAGGCGAGCGGCACGGTCAGGTCCACGATGCCTTCCACGACATAGGCGCCGTTGGGTGAGGTGCTGATGCCGGCCAGGAGCTGCGCCACCGCGGTGACGGTGGCGGCAGCCACGGCGGCCAGGCCCGCCACGATGATGGGGGTGATCACGATGCGGTCCAGGCCCTTGGTCCGAACGAGCCGCAGCACCAGCAGCACGACCAGCGCGGCCCCCAGCGCGCCCTCGACCAGGTTCACGATGTCGCCGATCGTCTGGCTCAGCCGGTGGTCCGGCCACACCGCAGGCCACCAGACCGACGCCGGGTCGCCGTTCCAGGCCGCCGTGGACGTAACGGCGATCAGCGTGCGCCCCACCAGCATCCAGGCGCCCAGCATGATGAGGTAGACGCGCTCGTGGCGCGCCAGCGCGGGACGCGGGTAGCGCAGCAGCGCGTAGGCGCCGACCAGCCGGTCCATTGCGCCGAAGATCAGGGTGTAGAGCGGCCACGGGCCCCAGCCGAGCGCGTCGGCGAAGTCGAGGGAGCGCAAGATCCCGGCCAGCACCAGCGCCCACGCGACGCGTCGCTGCCCCGGCTGCTGGCGGAGCAGCAGCCCGGTGCCGACGAACGTCAGGGAGGTCGCCAGGTTCACCGCGGCGAGCACCGTCGCCTGGCTCCACGTGGACCCCTGCACCAGTGTGCACAGGCAGCCGGAGGCAACCAGGACGACCGCAGTCAGCAGGGCCCGGTTGCGGCACCGCCAGAGCAGCCGTGCCCGGCGCGGCCGGGCCGCTTCCACCGAGCGGGTCAGGCCCGCTTGCCAAGACAGAGGTTCGGCCAGGGGAATCAAGGCACCGCCCATTCCGATTCGTTCGCCTAGCGACGGACGCTCAACGGCGCAGACACGAACATCCATGACCCCGCTCACACTTAAGTAGCCAAGAAATGGCTGCCAGTCAAGCCAAAGCAGCGAAAGACCTGCCCCGGCCGAGGTAGCGGCACTGGCCTGCGGCGAACCGGCGGGGGGTGGCTGCTTTCCAGATCACGGTGCGAACTCGTCCGGCAGCCGGGAACACCTGTTGAAGACGAACAGGAAGTGATCCTCCAGCAGCCTCGCGGGACTGCGCAGCTGGTCATGCTCGTAGAGATCATCGTCCTGGCGTCCGTACTCCACGAGCGGCATCTGCTTGCCGAGTATGACCGGGAATCGCTGGGTCCCTTCGGAGGTCTTGCCGTAGTGGTACTGCTCGACCAGGACTCGGTCGTCCACCAGGAGCATGAAGCAGGCCGGAGCCGAGTCATATAGGCGGATCTGGAAACATTGATTCGTTCTCGTTCTCGGGGCGAGTACCACCCGGACGTTCTCCAGTGTGGCTTGCGTGTCCCGGTAGAGCTGAGACTTGCGGTAGAGGTCCTCGTCGGCGGCGAAGTCCGCGAAGGATACCTCCCGGCCGGCTATCAGGTGCTCGCGGTAGGCCCGGTACCTTGCCTGGTCGGACTCGGGGTCCAGGATCAGGCACTTTAGCTCGACCTCGCCTGACTCGGCAAGCTTGGCGATGGAGTCGAACAGCGGATTGCCCTGATCGAAGAAGGAGTCGAGCGAGATGCCCTGGATGAATACCCTCTTGCGTGCCCCGGCCAGAATGGAAAGTATTCGCTGCCTCCCTTCCTCAGGGTCATTGTAGACGTTGATGGCACTCACGCCGTGGAGCCCGCGGTCCAGGCCGTATTGTCTCTCATCCAGCACTTCCTCCGCGGTAACGGCCGCATGTGTCCAGATCCACTGGAAATGGTCGTTCATCTGATCCTGGAACGCACTCTCCCATGGTGGCTCCGGGGCTCCCTTGAAACATAGGACCGGATCGGGAGTCTCGGTCTGGAAATGGCGCGATGACCAGAAGTAGTAAGGCTGCAGGTACGCGGTGAGGTTGGTACGGAAAAGAAAGAATATCGGCACCGTACGGTAGAGCCGGAAATCGAATGAGATCCCCGTCTCGTCCGCGCTCGGAGCGTTTTGCTTCAGGCTCAGCAGATGCTCCGCGGTCTCCTTCGCCTCCGTTTGGAGTCGTCCGGCGATTGCGGCGGACACCCGGCTCTCCCCGCGCGATCGGAGCTGGGCCCCGAGACAGTAGGGATCGATGATAAGCACCTTCACGTCCAGCCTTCCGCCCTTGTTAGGCAGCGGCCTCTTGCCCTGGATCAGGTCCTCCAGTTGCCGCCACGCCTCGGCGAGGTCTTCCAGACCGCGAACGAAGTTGTTCAGGGACACAGCGATCAGCTGGATCTGGTGGACCTCAGGGTCCCGCAGATCCCTCGCCATGTCCGCGGCCGCGCGCATCCTGCATGGGTAGACCTTCGATACCGCGCTCTCGCGCATGGCTGCCAGGGAGGAAACCGCCGATGAAACGGCTGCCACCGAGCGCATGGTCTGTTTCTCGACGTCGTGGTGGAAGCGCGCCGTCTGGCGTTCAATATCATGGGATATCCGCTGGAGCTGTTTCTCGACCTGCTCCCTCAGGAACTTGACGGCCTCGTGCTCGAACTGCCGACGGAACCTGAGCACAAAAGCCTGGACCACGCCGCCAATGGATCCGGACACAATGAAGACAATGCCAAGATCCTGGAAAATATTGGCCCACGGGCTGTGATGGCGCAAGGACGGCAAGTACGAAGCCGCAAACAAGAGAATGCCGGGAAGGAATAACAATACGGCCACCAGGAGCGTCTCGTAAAGAGGCGCGTTTGGCTCTGCCCCTCGATCGCCGAGGCGAGCCCCGCCCCGCGCCCGTTCATCATTCATGGTGAACCTCTCTGGATTGGGAACGCTGCCACCAAGAGTTCCTCGCGCGGCGCCGTGAAAGATAGAGACGAAGGTCCCGCAGCATGTCCGTGCCCGGACCAAGCACGGGGCGGCGCGAGGGACGGCACCGATAAGGGCGAGCCTGGGCTGCCGTGTGTGCCCGAGGGGTCAGTGATCGTGCCCGCCGAACGTCCGATCCGGCTTGATAAGCCTGTTTGCCAGATATCCTCGAATCGGTGCGGGAAAACCGGGCTGCCCGTAGCGCCGGGGAAACCGGTAGTTCGCGCGCTCACCTGCCCGCAGGCGCCCAGCAGGCATCACCACAGGTGCTCCTCGGGGGAGCGGAGCCTACGCAGCGACACCTCGAACGCCTCCAGCCTGGCGCGGACGGTTTCCGGTCGGCCTGGGCCGGCGCCGCCCGAAGACTCCGGCTGGCCCATCGCGGAACGCAGTGACTGCAACGACTCGAGCGCATCGGTGACCCGGGCCCGGTCTTCCGATTCCGGGGCTACCTCGCGCAGAGCCTGCAGCATCCGGCCGAGGTCATCGGCGCGGCGCTGGACGGCGGACCAGCGGGCGCCGCTGTCCTCGGCGGCCATCGCCTCGGCATCTTCTCGCTGGACCGCGCTGATCTCCCTGTGCAGCGCCGATCCCTTCTCCTGCGCGCCGATGGCGCCGGAAAGCCAGCCGCCGACGACCACGGAGTCTGGCCCGATATAGCGCCCGACGCGCCGTCCGACCAGTACCAAAACGAGCACACCGATGAGCACCACGACACCGATGAGGACCCAGAGCCAGGTGAGCGACGGCCCGGACGCGCCGCTTGACGCCATGGAAAAGCTCACGGAACGCCTCCACAGCAGAGCTGCTTGACGCGGACAGGTCCTGGGCGCGTGCGACATGGGCCCGGCCTGTCCCCCGCGCCGGAGGCATGGCTTCTTATGTGCATATCACGGGTGAGTACGATGACAACGCCACAGTATCCTATGGCGGTAAGTAGGAGCAGATAGCCAGCTTTATGCCAAACATAACTTCGTGCTGAACCCAAGCAACTGGCTATGCTTGTCTCATGTTGCGTCCTGGAAGCGGAAGCCGGACCGCACGGCGGCGCCGGCGCCCTGGTTACCTATGACGGCAGGGCTGCGCGAGCGGCGCAAGCGGGAGACCCGGCAGCGGATCTCGGACACGGCAACCGGGCTTTTCGCCGGGCACGGCTTCGACCGGGTCACGATATCGCAGGTGGCGGAGGCGGCGGGGGTGGCCAAGATGACGGTCACGAACTACTTCCCGCGCAAGGAAGACCTGGTCTTCGACCGGGCCGATGTCGTGGAGCGGCACCTGGCCGACGTGATCGCGCGCCGCGCCCCCGGCGAAAGCTGGCTCGAGGCACTCCGTCGTGACTACGCGGACCTCGTCGCTCGCGCCGATCCAACGCTGGGGCTGTCCAGCCCGCGGTTCGCCGCGTTGGTCGCCAGCAGTCCCGTGCTGGTGAGCCGCGAGCTGGAAATGCTGAACAACCGTGAGCTGGCCCTCGGCGACGCGATGGCGGCCGAAAACGGGTCCGATACCCCGCAGCAGCGGCTGATCGCCGCGCACCTGGCCGCCGTGCACCGCGTCCTGTATGCCGAGGCGAGCCGCCGCAGCCTGGCCGGCCATCCTGGCGCAGACATCTGCGCGGTGCTGGCAGCCGCCGCCAGCCGGGCCTTCGACCTGCTGGAGCCCGCCCTAGGCGGCTACGGCCTCAGGTCAGACCCCTGAACGACTCGCCAGACCTGCCGCGGCAGTCCCTCTGACAGCGATGCTGCGGCTCTCGGGATTCGACCGCTACTTCCAGATCGCGCCCTGCTTCCGGGGCGAGGACAGCCTCTCGGTTATGACCGTCTCATTGGCCTGGTCAGTTCTCCGGCGGCCGCCACGGCCGACGGCTGACACGCCGATCCGGCGGCGCGTGAGCCGCCTTGGACTTGTCGAGCTTTTCCAGCAGGGCAGTGAGAGTCCGCACCTCGTCTGGCTCCCAGTCCGCCACGAACTGGGAGAAGCGATCCACGCCGATCTCCTGGAGCCCTGAGCCGGAACGGCTGGCGCCTTCGCGACCCGGAGCGGGTGGCCGCACCCGGCGGGCGCTACTGGCCGAGGCGCCCGTCGATGCGCTCACGGAGCAGGTCGGCATGCCCGTTGTGGCGGGCGTATTCCTCGATCATGTGCACGAGCAGCTCGCGCAGCGAGATCGGCTCACCCTCGGAGTCGCAGCCGACGAAGCCCAGATCGTGGTCCCGGGTGAACTGCTCAGCAAAGGCGGTCTCCTCGCGCCACGCTGCCCACGCCTCCTCGACCACAGCCGGGTCGGCGGCCGCCCCGTTGAAGTCGGCGTCGGGGTCGGCCTCGGTCTGGTAGCGCCTGGGCACGTCCAGCGCGGCGAACCGGCGTCGGAACCAGCCGCGTTCCACCTCGGCCATGTGCCGGAGCAGGCCGAGCAGTGACATGGTGGACGGCTCGACTGCCCGGCGGGCCAGTTGCCCGGCGTCGAGCCCGTCGCACTTGAGCTGCAGTGTCAGCCGCTGGCAGCGCAGAAACTCGTTCAGCGTCGCCGACTCGTCCCCCAGGCGCGGGCCACCTTCGCGCGGGTCGGAGCCAGGCCCGACAAACGTGTCCGCCCGATGTTGTGGCGTGGTCACGCTGACCGAGAATACAGCGTCTGGCCCCTCACCCAGGCTGCGCAGGCGTGCTTCGGCGCGCCTGCGCTATCTGAAATGAACCAAGACCCTGCCGGTGTTGACCTCGTCGTCTTCCACGCGGACATAGAGCCTCTTAATATGCTTTTGCGCGAGAAAAGCGAGTACCCGCCTTTTCAGTTTGCCCGATCCCTTCCCGGGAATAATCTCAACGAGGTCGACGCCGGTCCTTGCGGCCTTGAAAATTACCTCCCGCAGCGCCAGATCGATGTCGCGGTTATTACGGAAGATCGGGTGCAGGTCCAGCGTAAGCAGCGCGATCGCCTCCATTCGCTGCTGGGCGTCAGCTCCGTCAATCACAGCTCCTACGTACCTACGGAACGGACGTCCAGCCGCTTCATCGCGCGAGTGTCACTCAGAACCGGACCGCCCCGGGCCGTTCGTCTTGTCCGCAAGCAGCCTTGGTATCCGCACAGACACAGGTCGCGCCGTTGCGTACAGTTTCCTGCAGAAAGACTTCCCGCACCCTGCATCGAGGCGTAATGACTACAACCCGGCGCACGCTGGCACCGCTGCGGCCTGCCGCCCGTGTCCTTACCGGATCCACCTATGCCCTGCTTGGCTTCGACGCTTTGCGGGTGCCGGGTGCGCGCGTGGATCAGGCCGCGCCGGTCCTGGCCGCGATCCGCAAGACGGTCCCGCTTCCCGCTGACGACGAGCTCGTAGTGCGCGGCAACGCCGCCGTGCAGGTGCTGGCTGGGACGCTCCTCGCGCTGGGGCTGGCCCCGCGCTTGTCCGCACTGGCCCTGGCGGGCTCGCTGGTTCCCACCACCATCGCCGGGCACGCGTACTGGGCCATCGAGGACCCGGCTGCCCGCAAGCAGCAGCGGATACAGTTCCACAAGAACATGGCCATGATCGGTGGACTGCTGTTCGCCGCGCTCGACAAGCCGCCGGGGGGTCCGTAGCCGCTGGCTCGCCGTAAGGCATCAGCGGGCCTCGGGCGCGGGGGCGGTCCTGGCCCCGGTTCCCAGCGCAGCATCTTGAGCGCCTGCTGGTGGTGGGCGCGGTACGGTGCGCGAAGCGCAGGTGGCTACGAAGGGTGGGCTGAAATGCCTGAAAGGCCGGTGTCGCCGGAATCGGCGCTGATCCACGCGGGACAGTCGCGGGCCTTGGGCGCTGCGGCGGCCCCGCCGCTGGTGCCGGCGAGCGCCTTCGTGTCCTGGGGCACGCCGGACGGGTGCCGTAGCTACGGGCGTGAGGGCAATCCCACCTGGGATGCGCTGGAGGAGGGGCTCGGAACGCTCGAGGAGGCGGAAGCGGTCGCGTTCGCCTCCGGGCAGGCGGCCTCGATGGCGCTGATGCTGGTCCTGGCGCAGGGCCGGCAGCGGATCGTGCTGCCCTCAGACGGATATCACGGGACCAGGGTGCTGGCCGGCCGGCTGCGCCCGCACGGTGCCGGGCCGGTCGCGGTCGACCTGCTTGACATCGCCGCGGTCGAGCGGGAGCTGGCGGCAGCGCCGGCGGTCTTGTGGGCGGAGACCCCGACCAACCCGCTACTGCGGGTAGCCGACCTCGACCGGCTGGGGAAAGCCGCCGCAGCGGCGGGGGCGCCGATGGTCGTGGACAACACCGTCGCCACCGGGCTACTGCAGCAGCCGCTGCAGTTCGGCGCGGTGGCTTCGCTGTACTCGCTCACGAAGGCGAGTTCCGGTCACTCCGACCTGGTGCTGGGCGCGGTGCTCACCCGCGACCGGGACCTGCTGGCCGAACTCCGCAGGTGGCGGACCAGCGGCGGAGGGATCCCGGGGCCGTTCGAGTGCTGGCTGGCCCTGCGCGGCCTGCGGACCCTTCCGCTGCGGATCGCCCGGCAGTCGCAGAACGCGCTGGAGATCGCCCGGCACCTCGCCGCGCATCCGCGGGTCCGCGCCGTCCACTATCCCGGTACCGAAGCGGCCTCCCTGGCGGCCGCCCGCCGGCAGATGCCACGCGGCTTCGGGATGCTGCTGTCCTTCGAACTTGACGGGGACGCCGCCGCAGCCGACGCCGTGGTCGGGGCTTCCCGGCTCATCCTGCCCGCGACCAGCTTCGGCGGCGTCGAGTCGACCTGGGAACGGCGGGCCCGGCAGGCGTCGGAGACCGCGCCTGAGGCGCTGATCCGGCTCTCGGCCGGGATCGAGCCGGTCGCTGACCTGATCGGCGACATCGACCAGAGCCTTCGAGCCGGATCCGCTGAACGGTTATCGGGCAACTTCTCGTAGGACTACTGGTACCGGCAAACGTCGGCGCATCTCCAGGTGATCCTGGCCGAATCGAAGGAGCGTGCATGTATGTACGATGACGTCACCCTGCCCACCCGGCGCCCGCGTTGGCGTCGACTGATCACCGTCGTGGCCGCTGTCGCGCTCAGCCTTGGGGCTGCGCTGGCCGTGGCCCACCCCGCCAAAGCCGACAACTACCTCGGGTTTCGCGAATACGTCAACGGGGCGAGCAACCTGTGTCTCGATGACCAGTACAGCCAGCAATATGACGGCGCCGAGGTCCAGCAGTGGGGATGCAACGGCACTGATGCCCAAGCGTGGAACTACGACTTCACCACGGGCGCGCTGGCCCTGCCCGGCCTGGCCGGGCAACCGAATTACTGCCTTGACGGGGGCGCCAACCAACCTGGCACACGCGTCCAGCTCTGGTCCTGCAACGGAACTGCTGACCAGGCCTGGGAGTATGTCAACAGCCAGCTAGTCAGCGAGCAGTCTGGATTGTGCCTGGACAACCCGAGCGGGCAGAGCAACTGGGGCAACCGCATGCAGCTCTGGTACTGCAACGGAAATTCGGCTCAGCAGTGGTACGTGTACGCCCAGTGAGGGTTTCGCAGCAACAGTGAATACTGCATCCGCGACGTAACAGGAGATCGCCAAGAAGACGCGGAGCCCCCGGTGCAAGAGGTCTCGGCCAAGATCCCTCACCTGCCCGCAGGCTCCGCGTGCTGTCGTATCGTGTCATGCTTGACGTCCCGTTCCAACAGGGACTTAACCACGCCCGTCTCCCGTGACGACAGCGGCTGGCCCGCAAGACCGTGCGGGAGAAGGCAGGCCGGGCCCAGCCTCGACCCCGGACCACCCTAACCATGCCCCGGCCTTTCAACCCCGGTGACTGCTGGGCCTGGGCGCGGTGCAGATGATGTCCGGGTCCAGGCCCGCGTAGTTGAGGGGGCCAGCGAGGATGGTCGCCGCGATCGTGCCGGCCCTGCTGCAACTAATGATTGGCGTTCTGTAATCGCCGCGCTGCCCGGCCGCAACGCCGCCGATGATCAGCCAGATAACAAGAAGTACCGATCCGATGTGCATGGGGCCCTCCGTCAGCATCGCCTGTCTAAAGAATGAAGAGACGGCCAGCGTTATGCGTAGCCTTATCGTGGTCCGGCACCCAGGAAGAAGCGTACCCGTGCGCTGCGATGCTCGGTCCCGGCGCGTGCGACGGCAATGCTTTTTCCAGGAATCTGGAAGTCTGCGGCGATGAATAAGCGTGATCGTTTGGGGCCTGCTCCCAGGCCCGCGTACAAGGGCGGGCCCGTGCCAGGACCGCACCGGGCAAGCGCCAGCGCCCGGCGCGCACGTGGCCGGCGGCCGGCATGAGCACCGCCAGGGGGAGATCGCCGCGTCCGTCGCGAGCCCGCCCGTTCCGTTACCGACCGTTGCGGCAAGTACAAAGATGCACCTCACCCAGGTACTGGCCGTTACCTTGCGGGCCGGCCTCGGCGATCGGCCAGCATCAGGCGGCACTGTAGTTTCAATTCCTTCTCAGTAAGGCGCTCTAGTGATCAAATACCTCAGTACTCTCCTCTCGTGATCAGAGACCCCAGATGTCAGCGAGCCCCGCCGGCGTCATGCGCACTTACCCCGTGTAGTCGCCGAGGCACTCTATGTAGTTAAGCAAATTATTCCATGAGATACACGACATTCAGTGAGGTTAGGAAATGGAAAGACTTACGCCGGAGGACGCCGAGGGAAGACCGGGCTCAGAGATTTCCTGGATTAAGAGTTCCCTTAGCTTCTCCAACGGTAACTGCGTCGAGGTGGCAGCCCTGCCTGATGGCGAGATCGGTGTCCGGGACAGCAAGGACTCCCAGGGCCCGGTTCTCCGCTTCACCTCAGGCGAATGGCACGCATTCCTCGGAGGAGTGCGAAACGGAGAATTTGACCGGCTCGGCCCGGTATGACCGCTGCGGGCAGGACGCCATAGCGTCGTGCCCGTTCTTACATCGATTACATCGATCAGGATTCAGGCGAAGGCCCCTCCCGAGACGCTGAGGGGCCTTCGCTTCGCGCCGGGACCTGGTCGCGCGTGCCAGCCGCCCCTGCTCTGGCGGCGCCTGGTCAGTCCCGCCCCCGCCTCCAGGGTCAAGACAGGACCCGCAGTCTCACGGTCGGGCCCATCTCCCGCAGGCGGGCCACGACAGCGTCCGGATAGTCGGTTCCTATGTCGGTCAGCGCGTACCCCAGATCACCGCGGGTGCCGAGCAGCTGGGCCTCGACGTTCACGCCGTCGGCGGCCAGCACCGAGTTGATTTCCGCCATCACGCCGGGCACGTTCCGGTGCAGGTGCGCCAGCCGGTGCGTGCCGGTGGTGGGCGGCAGTGCCACCCGCGGCAGGTTCACCGACAGCGACGTGGTCCCCTCGCCGATGAAGTCGGCCAGCTTGCCTCCCACGAAAGCGCCGATGTCGGCTTGGGCCTCTTCGGTGGACCCCCCGATGTGCGGGGTAAGGATCACGTTCGGCAGGCCGCGCAGAACCGAGGCGAACTCCTCCCCCGACGACCGCGGCTCGTCGGGGAAGACGTCGACGGCGGCTCCGGCCAGGTGGCCGGACACCAGGTGCCTGCGCAGCGCCTCGTGGTCGACCACGAACCCGCGGCTGAGGTTCAGGAACAGGGCTCCGGCCCGCATGCGGCAGAATTCCTTCTCACCGAACAGCGAACTGTTGGACGGGCGGCCGTCCACATGCAAGGTCACGATGTCCGAGACCTCGAGCAGTTCCTCGATGCTGACGCATCTCTGGGCATTCCCGAGCACGAGCTTGTCGGCTGTGTCGTAGAAGACGACCCGCATTCCGAGCGCTTCGCTCACGACCGATAGCTGAGCGCCGATGTTCCCGTACCCGACGATTCCCAGCGTGCGGCCCCGGACCTCGTGGGCGCCGTTCGCGGACTTGTCCCACAGTCCCGCGTGCATGGCACGGTCTTTGTCGGTGAGCCGGCGGGTCAGGGCGATAACCTCGGCCAGGGTCAGCTCTACCACGCTGCGCGTGTTGGAATACGGCGCGTTGAAGACGGCAATGCCGAGCTCTGAGGCGGCTGCGAGGTCAATCTGATCGGTGCCGATGCAGAACGCCCCGACGGCGATCAGGTCGGGGGCGGCGGCGAGGACCGCCGCGCTGAGCCGTGTCTTGGACCGGATCCCCAGCACCTCGACACCCGGCAGTGCGCCGACGAGGTCAGCCTCGTCGAGCGCGGAAGGTCGCTGGGCAACCTCCAGCCCTGCCCCTTCGAGCAGGCCGAGAGCCTGGGGATGGACATTTTCCAGCAGCAGTGCCGTCACCGTCCCAGGCTAACGGAAGCCGTAACCGCCCGGGTTAGCGCCACCTACTACGAGTTCTTTGCCCGTTCCCGGGCTTCGGCGGCCGTCATCGCGGCGAGGATTCAATCGTTATGACCAGTTCGCCGGGCCAGGAACCTGCCTCCGCACGTGGCCGCTCATGATGGCGGCGGCGTCACGGCACGCGGCGGTGACGGTCTCGGCTCGCGAGATCATCGTGGCTCTCATAGTCGTCGTAATCATCGCCGCCATGCTGGCCGGCCCTGTCCTCGGAGAGGCCCTGTTCGGCCGGGTGAGCAAGGCAGCGGGAAGGGCGGCTCCGGGCACCTTCTTCCTGGGACTGGGCGTCCTGCTCCTCGGCGTCATCGCCGAGGTCCGGGTCCTCGATATCGCAGGTGCCTGCCTGCTCGCTGCCTGCCTGCTCGGCGTCATCCTGGACAAGTACTTAACGGCATGCCGGGATCGCGGTCCACGGTTGCCGGGTTCCCACAGGCTCATCGTGGGCGCACAATAGAGCGGTGAGGGATAGCGGGGTAGGAGCGGCGTGCCCGCAATGCGGCAGCGCCGCCGCAGTGCATTCGATCGAGGAGCTGGCCGCGATGGCCAAGCTTCAACTGAGCGGTCAGCAGCAGGGGTATGCGGCGGCGCCGCAGCAAGGGTACGCGGCTGAACCGCGCCCCGGTCCGCCGCAGGGGTACGCGGCGCAACCGCGCCCCGGTCCGCCCGGCGGCTGGCAAGGCGGTGGCTCTCAGGTCTTCCCCGGCAGGTCGGGGGACGACAGCGGCTCGCTCGGGGATGATCTGGCTGGCGCTGCCATGAGCGCGGCGGCGGGGTTCATCGGCCGGGCGATCGGCCGCCGCGTGCAGCGCACCTTCGAACAGCGGGTGCTGCCGAACATAGCTGCCAGGCAGGAAGCGGTCCTGCGCGCGCAGATCGCGATAGCCGAGCAGCATCCCGATCTGCGCGCCTGCCTGACCGACAAAGTGATCTTCCTGGCCGGCGGGAGCCGCGCCCTGCCGATGCCGAATCTCGGCACGCTCACGGTCGATCAGGCCGACGCCCTGGTGGCGACGCTGCAGAACGGCTGACGACAGGAAACCGACCCTGCGCGCCGGGCCTTCGCGCAAGCTCCGGTCCGTGCCTGAGAATGCCTAAGCAACGATTCGCCAGCCCGGCGGCCGGGGCACGGGGAGGTCATGATGCTTGTCATCAAGTGCCCCCACTGTGGGCGCAGGAACCGGGTACCAGCCGTCGCCGCGGGCACTCCCCGGTGCGGCAATTGCCACAAGCCGCTGCCCTGGGTGGTGGACGCTGGCGATGCCGATTTCGCCGACGTCGCCGAGAAGGCATCGGTGCCTGTCGTCGTAGACCTGTGGGCGCCATGGTGCGGGCCCTGCCGGATGGTCAGCCCGGCGCTCGCCGGGCTGGCCACTGAGATGGCGGGCCGGATCAAGCTGGTGAAGGTGAACGTGGACAACTCACCGGGCCTGCAGCGGCGCTTCGGCGTGCAATCCATTCCCACCCTGCTGGTGCTGCGCAACGGGCAGGTCATAGCGCGTCAGATCGGGGCGGTGCCGGAGCAGGCGCTGCGAACCTGGGTCATCCAGGCACTGCAGGCGTCCTGATGATGCCCCAGCCGGGCCGGCCGTAGCCGGGGGCTGGCCGCCCGGCATCGTTATGATGCGCACAACCATCCTCAGGGAGTGCCCATTTCAGCGATCGGCGGCCTGCCCGGCGTGGCGGATCAGTCCGGGCACGCCGCGGCTGCCCCGCGCGGGATCGGCGCGCGCGCTCGCGCGGCCTGGCGGCGGCCGGCCGCCCGGCACCTCGCGATTCTCGCTGGCTACCTAATCGCCGGCATCGCGGTGACCTGGCCGAGGGCGGCCTACCTGGTCCAGGGGCGGCTGCCCGACTACCTCGATGTCGTCAGCTACGTGTGGGATCTGTGGTGGGTGGCCCACCAGGTCACCCACCTGGGCAATCCGTTCTTCACCAGCCACATGGCGGCGCCCGCCGGAGTCCAGCTCGGTTTTGACACGCTCATACCGCTGCCCGGCCTGGTGCTGACCCCGGTGACGCTGGCGTTCGGTCCGTCGGCCGCGCTGGGCCTGCTGACGGTCGCGGTTCCCGGAGTTGCCTGTTACGCGATGTACCGGGTGGCCCGGCTGTGGCTGCGCTCGCAGGCGGGGGCGATCGCGGCCGGGGCGTTCTTCGGCCTGTCTTCGATGCTGGACTGGCAGGACTGGTACCACCTTCAGATCTCAGCGGGCGTGCTGTTCCTGCCGCTGACGCTGGAGGCCGCCGTCCGGCTGCGCCGGAGCGCCCGGCCGCGCCAGGGCTTGATCCTGGGCCTGGTGCTCGGCGCGTCGGTGCTGGTGAACCAGGAGACGGCGGTCATGGCCCTGATCCTGGCAGCCCTTGCCCTGCTTCCCTGGCTGCTGCGGGCGCCGCTGTCGGTGCCGGCCCGGCTGCCGCCGCTGGCCGTGGGCGCACTGGTCGCTGCCGCCGTGGCGAGCCCCCAGCTGATCGCGATGGCCCAGCAACTCGCGGCGGGAGGTGTCGCGGTCAGCCCGCACCTGCTCACGGTGAGCGACGCCAGCTACGGTACCGGCCTGTCGGGACTGTTCGCGCCCTCGCCCCGGCTCGCCAGCTTCCGCCTGCCGGTGCCCTCCGCTTACGGCCCGGACGGCGAGGGCATGCCGGGATTCGGGGCGGTGCTGACCGCGACCGCCGCGTGCGGGCTGGCCGTCGGCTGGCGCAGCCGCAGGGCTTGGGCGCTGGCCGGCCTATGGCTTGGTTCCGCCGCCCTGGCGCTCGGCGTGTCGCTCCAGGTGGGCTGGCACCAGTACCTGCCGCTGCGCTCGATGTCCGCGGGCGTGCCGGTGTCCCAGCTCCTGCCCTACACCTGGCTGATCCGGGTACCCGGGCTCGCGGCGTTCCGGGACGCCGCCCGCCTGGCCCTGCTCGGCCTGCCCGGGGCCGCCCTGCTCGCCGGGAACGCGGTTGACTCGCTCCGCTCCCGCGCCCGGCCGCTGATCGTCGTCGTGGCGGCGCTCGGAGTCCTGGAGGCGGGATGGTCGGGGAACCCCGGCCCCGGGACCATGCCCACCGCGCTGCCGGCCCTGGACCGCCCGATCGCGGCCGACCATTCCGGCTCGATCGTCGTGGACATCCCGTTCGGCCTGCGCGGCGGCCTGCCGCTCTACGGAAGCCGGCTTGCCAACGCGTCGCTGCTGACCGCCACAGCCGACGGTCACCCACGGGCAGTCTCCTACACCGCGCGGGTCCCGGCGCCGACGATCGCCAGGATCGCCCGCCATCCGTTCTACGCGCAGCTGGTGCGCTGCGAGGACGGCGCCGCGGTGGCCCCTTCGGAGCTGGCGGCGGCGCGGCGGGACGCCCGGCGCCTGGGCATCGGCTGGGCACTGGTGTGGCAGGCGGGCGACCAGGCCGTGATCCCTTACCTCGCCGCCACCGGATTCCGGTTCGACTACCGGGCGGGCGGGGTTTCGGTGTACCGGCTGACCGCCTCGGGCCGGTAACCGGGCCGGGTGGCCGGGCGGCATTTCCGGCGCGCGCCGCACGCGGGCCGCGGACCTTCAGGGTTCATTCGCGGGACTTTCGGCCGTATGTCCCGTGCCCCGCGTCGGCCCCTTCGTCCGCAGCGCTGACGATCAGGGCCGGTCAAGACGGCAGGTGCAGGTCACCCTGATCGGCGAGTGCGATGGCGAGCTGGCCCAGCACGGTCGGGTGGAACGGAGCTGCCGCGTTCAGTCCTTGCACATAGGGCTGCGGCGTGCACAGCTGATGGCCGGCGAAGTCGGGTTGCGGCGAGGAAAACCTGAACTGGGCCGCGCCCTGGGCCAGCACGTCGTTCAGGGTAGCCAGCCGGGACGTCAGGATCTGCAGGTTGGCGGCGCTGAGCCCGGCGCGGCCCAGGCACCCGGGCTGCGGCCCGAACGGGTCGAAGTAGCGATTGATGATCACTTGCGGATGTGACGGCAGCGCTGCGAGCCTGCTCAGCAGATCAAGGTAGTTCTTGCTGAATGAAGCCAGCTGCTGCTGGAAGTAGGCCGTCGTGGCGCGGTCGTCGCAGCTCGGGGTGACCGAGCAGTAGCGCACCTCCGCGGCCCAGCCCAGGTCGTTGGCTCCGACGCTGACAATGACGGCCGATGCCCGTGTGGCCTGCTCCACCCCCGCGAACTGTGGCGGGAGCAGGGCCCCGGCCTTGTCCTGGGACCCGAGCAGCCCCTGGCTGATGGTGGCGCCATCGCAGGCGAGGTTAAGCACTTTCCAGCCGTTGGCGACGGAAAGGTCGTTGGCGTAGGAGTCGGAGCTGCGCCCGCAGGCGCGAGCGCTGCTGGACGAGCCCGGGACCTGGGCCAGCCCGGCTCCCGCCGCGGTGGAGTCCCCGATGACCACCACCTGAACCCCCGGCAGCGGGCGGTTGGAAGGCCGGATCCGGGGCAGGTGGGTCTGGCTGCCGACGAGCTCGTTGAGCGAGTGCACCGAGCGCAGCTGGGCAGGAGCCGTGTACGCGGTGATCATGATGGCGCCGAGGTTGACGAGCTCGGCTACGACCAGGCCCGCGGCGAGCAGCTTGATGGTGGTGCGGTGCGGTATGCGGCGCCATCCTGCGACTGCGCCCACCAGGAGCAGCGTTCCGGCCCCGGCGATCACAATTTCCCAGGCGAAGTAGCGCTTCCATCCGTCGGCGAGCCGGGCGCCGAGCACGCGTTCTGCCTCGGCCGGGTGATCTCCCTGGACGAACGTGGTCAGCTCGCTGTTGATGGTGATCTGCGAGAGCTGCAGCCGTGGCCGCACCGGGCCGGTGAATCGCAGGCTGGTCGGCAGGCTCTGGCCGAACAGGTCAACCTCTCCCGGTCCGGACAGGCTGAGGCTAGGCGCGCTGGCGCCGACCTGGATGACCTGGCCTGCCACCGTCACGGTCTGCAGCGGTGTCACCAGCAACGCGCCGGCTATGGCGGCGCCTGCCGAGAGGACGAGCAGCGCCGTCCCCGCCAGCCACCGCCGCGCCAGCCGGGCCCACCCGCCCGTCTGCAGCATGCCGCCATTTGTTCCCATTCCTGTGCCCAGGGTAACGACGCGATGGCGAGTCCGGCACTGGGGGTCCCCGGCTGAGCCGCCGGCTGCGTGCGGCCGGCCCGAGGACCGGGGATACGGCCGGGGCCGCGCACGGAGGGTCCGTATAGGTTCGCTTTGCGAAATGTATACTGAGCCGTCATGCCCTGGAAGCGTTTGGTCAACTCTGCACTTCGGCGCACTGTCGGGTACGAGCTCAGTCACCCTCCGGGCCACCCCTCGTGGCGGATATCGGCGCCCCGGGGAGGCCGGCTGCTGGTCGCGCCGGTTTTCATCCTCTCTGCGGCCAGGTCCGGGTCCACCCTGGCCAGGGCCATCCTGGATAGCCATTCGCGGTTGTATGCGCCCCCGGAGCTGCCGCTGAAACATCTGGGAGTGCGCGCGGACACGCGCTGGATACAGGCGTCCATGGACGCGCTCAGGCTGACCGAGGAAGACCTGAACCGGATGCTGTGGGACCACGTGCTGGCCGACCTGCTGGCGCGCACCGGCAAGCCGACGATCGTGGTGAAGACGCCGAGCAACGTGCTGATCTGGGAAGATATCGCCAGCTGCTGGCCGGACGCGCGGTTCATCTTCCTGCTGCGTCACCCCGGCGCTGCCGTCGCGTCGCTGCGTGCCTCCTTCGACCCGCAGTGGCATCGCGGCGAGTCCGGGACCCTCGAAGAGGCCGTGGCCAAGGCCCTGCGGTACATGACCAAGGTGGAGGAGGCTCGCCGCGCCTTGCCTGGCCTCACCGTCCATTACGAGAAGCTGACTTCCGATCCCGGGGCGGAGGTCCGCCGGATGTGCTCCTTTCTCGGCCTGCCGTTCGAGGCCGCCATGCTCGACTACGGCCGGTTCGCGCACGGCCCGTTCGTGCCCGGCCTCGGGGACGCGTCGGACAAGATCCGCTCCGGCCGCATCCAGCCAACGCCGTCGCCCGCGCCGGGCGAAGCGCCGCCTGCCTTCAGGGACATATGCCTGGCCTGGGGATATCCGGTGCCGGGGGCAGAGCCCGACCACGGCGAGGCCAGCGCCCGCACCGTCGCAGGGACCGGCCCGCTGGCAAGCGAGCCCGCGCTGGCGGATCCGTGCCCGCCGGAGCGCGCTAGCCCGCGATCAGGGATGCCGGGTCCTGCCCAGGCCCGATGACCGCGACGGCGCCGAACCCCTGTGCGCCAGACGGGGGGCCCGGGACTGGTCCGGCCCCGGCCGCCGCCGGCGGCTGGCCGCCTCCGCTCGCCAGCCCGGCCACGGCCACGGTGACCTGCCCTCGCCCCGGGAGGCGCCAGCCCGCGCGCACATCGGCCTTGTGATCAGGACTGCTCGCCGCGCACCGCGTGCTGCGTGAAGCGGCCGGCACCGCATTTGGGACAGTGCCGGAACGTTTCGTAGCGTCGGTTACCTTCTGAGATCGACTCGACCTCCCTCGCCAGCTCGCGGCGGTCGACGGCCGACCCGCGCCGCGCGACGGAGAACATGGAGATCGACCGGATCCGCCGAATAGCTGCCGATCTCGGTACTTGCCAGGCGTAACCGCATTCGGCGCAGGTCCTCGCGTACTCCCTGGGCTGCCACGGGAAACGCACACACTGATCTTCGGCGCCGGGGCGGCTCCCCGTCAAGATCGGTGGTCATAGCGTGTCGTTACCGGATGAGGCCGAGCGAGGCAGGCAGGACGGGCTAAGCCCCGCGAAATCGTGCCGATCGCGAATCGGCTGCCGCGACGGGGGTAACGGAGCATTCATGACCGTGACTGTGAGACAGACGCAAGCCGAATGCGAGGCGCCTCCCGGCCGTACGCCGGAGACGCCGAAGGCGCCCGAGACGCCGAAGGCGCCCGAGACGCCGCGCCTGGCCGGCGAGAACGCGTTCACCTACGGACTGCTCCATGAGCGCGAGGCCAGCAGCGCCCGCGCCTCGCGCGCCAGGGCCCGGGAGGCGTGGAAGGCTGCGTCCCGTTCCCGTTACCGGAAATGGATGGGCTGACAGCTCCCCCCGGCGACCGAGCGGGACGGCGAGCGGCGACCGGGCCGTCGGGGCCGGGAGGTGCCATATCATCGCGAGTGACCGATGCCGGAGGTGACGGTGCACATTGGAACGCTCGTACTGGTTGTGTGGCTGGTTATCGGCGCGATCGCCGCGGGACAGCGCCACGAATACACATCGCCGCCCGCCAACTGCGACCAGGCGGCGACGGTCGCGGTAACCATTCTCGCGGGCCCGCTCAATTATCTCGGCGTGGACCCGAAGATCTCCTGCCACGTGCCGCAGCCAAGCAAGTAACAGGAGCCTTGCGTCCAGCGAGAACCATGCAGCCGACGCTATCCCATCGGGTAGCGCCGGAACCCGACCGCGTATTCGCATCCGGCGCCCAGGCCGACGTAGCCGGCCATCTTCCGCAGGAACTCGTCGGGGTCGAAGTCGCCGCCGAGACCCTCGATGTAGGCGCGGTGCTCGCGCAGCGAGGCTATGCCCGCGTCAATGGTCGCGGTGACATCCGCGAAGTGCGTCGGGCTGCCGACGGCAGCCACGTAGACGTCGCGGATCGTCTGGCATGGCCGACCGGCCTCCGGGAACACCCACTCGTTGGCGGCATCGCGGCAGGCGTCGAGCACCGCGAGCCCGACCGCGCGATGGTCGCAGTGGTTGACCGGGCCGTCCTCGCCCCAGGTGAGGTCGAAGTTCATGGTCACGACCACCTCAGGCCGCAGCCGGCGGAACGCGGCGGCCAGGTCGCGGCGCAGCGGGACACCGTACTCCACCAGGCCGTCCGGATGGCCGAGGAACTCCACCCCGGTCACTCCTACCACGGCCGCGCTGCGCCGTTCCTCCTCCACCCGCAGCGGCCCGACCCGGGCCGGCGGCGTGCCGGCGATGCCGGCTTCCCCCTTGGTGGCGAGCAGGTAGGCGACATTTTTGCCCTGCCCGGTCCACCGGGCCACGGCTGCGGCAACGCCGTACTCGAGGTCGTCCGGGTGCGCGACGACCGCGACGGCCCTCGTCCAGTCCTCCGGCATCGGCTGCATCGGTCCGCTCCTGTCCGTACCCGGCTACCCGATCACCGGATAGCTCCCAGCTTGGCGCGGGCTGAGCCGGAGTGCCACAGGACGGCGCCGCCGTCGCGTCCCCGGGATGCCCCGCCCTGGACCTGATCAAGTTTGAGTCGGCAGCTTTAAGCGGGTGCCCCGAGGCTGACGCCGCGCTAGCGCGTGAAGTATACGGCCACGCCGACGACGATGAGGATGAGCAGTGCGGCCGTTAGCCCGATCGCGGCCATCCTGCCGCGATTCGCGCCGGTCAGCGCCACCTTTCCCGCCGCTCCGGAATGGGCGTCCTCGAGCGCCTGCGCACTGTCGTACGACTCGCTGACGACGCGGATGCCGGCGGCGGTGAGCGGCTCGAATACCTCGGGCGGGAACAGCCGCAGTGCCTGCGTTTGAGCTCGGCCCAGGCCCGCCCCGACCAGCGCGCCCTCCCGGTCGAGCAGCAGCATCCGCCAGATGGAGCGAGGGCCCGGGCGGACCTGCCAGCGGTAGGTGGCCAGGCACACCGTGGTGACGCCATCGCTGCGGCCAGCCGCCGCCAGCGGGAAGACCCGGGCCCTGCCGCTGCGGTACCTGTCGCCGGTCAGGGTCAGCGTGCCGTTGCCGGCATCGGCTGTCAGCCGCCAGTGGTCCAGGGTCCATCCCTCAGCCGGCAGCAGCTTCCCGGCTGGCCGGGCGGGCCGCACTTCCACGAGGCCGCCCGGGGTGGCGTGCCCGGGACCGTCCTTCGATTCGCCTTCGCCGGGATACCGCTGCAGCCATACCCCGGCGGCGAGCTCGTCCAGCGCGGGCAGCCACCGGGCCGCCTCGAGGAGGTCGGCGAACGAGATCGTCATCACGACGGCGGCACCGTAGTCCCCGAAGACCCACAGGTAGGCGATGTGTTCTCCGGCTGGCCGTTCGGGTCCCGCGCCGGCCGCGTAGCGCATCCGCAGGCGGCGGCACTCGCCCGCCTTGGTCTGCACGGGAGTGACATCGGGCGGATAGTCACCGGGAAGCTCGGGAGCGAGCTGTTCCAGCAGGTCGTCCCACGCCTCAGCGGCGTCCCGTCCCGCTAGGTCCACCGGGGAGAACGCCGCCATCCCCTTGACCCCCTCTTCCGGCGACGGGATGAGGATGAACCCCATCGTGGCGGAGTCGCCCGCCTGCGTCCGGGCGATGACCGCGGCCTGCCGCATCAGGGCGGTGAGCCGCCTCTCGCCGTCCGCTGTCCGGTACGCCGCCCACTGCTGGCGGGACAGCAGCTCGGCCGCCGCCCGCTCCGGCCAGTCCGCGCCATCGCCGTGCACGTCAGCCCGCAGCCAGAGCTGGTTGAAGTCCACCACCAAGGGCGGTAGCCGGAACTCGGTCATGGCTGCCCGGCAATCACTACTGGCACTCGGTAATCATGACCGCCACCTCACGGATCGCGCAATCGTGTCGAACAGCGTTACCAGCACGGCGGGGAGCGGCTCCTCGTCCCCCGATTAGCCCGGCACCTCGCGCTTGCCGGTCACCGCCGCTGCCCTCCAGGCGCGGCGGCGGCCCACTGGTAGGTTGGCGCGCAGGGGCGCGCGGCAGGAGGGATGGGCAGAAGATGGCGGGTGCGGACGGGACGCTGACCACGCAGGACCTGGAACTGCTCCGGAAGGATTTTTCCGGCAGCCCCGCATACCGGCTGGCGCAGAATGCGGTGACCAGGGTGGCGGTCGATGACGTGGCGATCAACAGGGAGATCATTAACAGCACCGATCATTCCCTCTCCACCCTGCTGGACGACTGGAAGGTGACCAACCAGCAGCGCTCCGGCCGGTGCTGGCTCTTCGCCGGGCTCAACCTGCTGCGGGTGGGCGCCATGAAAAAGACGGGGCTCAAGGACTTCGAGTTCTCGCAGAGCCACGCCATGTTCTGGGACAAGATCGAGCGGGCCAACTACTTCCTTGAGGCCATCATCGAGACGGCTGACCGCGACATCGACGACCGGACGGTTGCCTTTCTCCTCGAGTCGGTGGCCGGTGACGGCGGCCAGTGGAACATGTTCGTGGCCATCGTCAACAAGCACGGGCTCGTGCCGAAGGCGTTCATGCCCGAGACCCACAGCTCGTCCAGCACCGGCCGGATGAACTCCGTGCTGCGCAACCTGCTCCGGCAGGGGGCGAAGTCGGTCCGCGAGGCCGCCGCCGCGCGCGGCACCGACGCCGCGAGAGGGGAGAAGGCGGAGATCCTGCGGGTGATCTACCGGGTGCTCTGCATTCACCTCGGGACCCCGCCGGACCATATCGACTGGCAGTGGACCGACAGCAGCCGGGTATTCCATCGTGACGGCGTCCTCACCCCGCAGCAGTTCGCGGCCAGGTACCTGGAACTGCCCATCGACGATTACGTGTGCCTGGTCCACGACCCGCGCCCGTCGAGCCCGGTCGGCGTGACCTTCACCGTCGAGTACCTCGGCAACGTGATCGGCGCTCCGCCGGTCACCTACCTCAACGCCGACCTAGCGGTGATCAAGGACATCGCAGCCCGGGCCCTGCAGCGGGGGGAGCCGGTCTGGTTCGGGTGCGACGTCGGGAAGATGGGCAGCAACGAATACGGCGTGTGGGACGCCCACCTCTACGACCTGCCTTCGGTCTACGACACGGCCTTCACCCTCGGCAAGGCAGACCGGCTCGTCTACCACGAGACTCAGATGACCCACGCCATGCTCTTCACGGGGGTGGACCTCCTCGACGGCGCGACCCGGAGGTGGCGCGTCGAGAACAGCTGGGGCGCGGAGAAGGGCAGGGACGGCTTTTACACCATGAACGACTCGTGGTTCGACGAATACGTCTTCGAGATCGCGGCCCGGCGTGACGCACTTCCCGAGGAACTGCGCAGCGCGCTCGGCACCGAGCCCATCGTGCTGCCCGCCTGGGACCCGATGGGCTCGCTCGCCTGATCCGGCCCGTGGCGCTACTGCGCCACGCGTCACTTCGTGCTGCCCGTCATGACTGCTCGGACGGGTAGGCAGCGTCAGCCATCCGGCCGGAGCGCGAGCGCTGGGAGAGCAGCTCGGGGTACTGGCCGCTGCCGCCCTTCAGCCCGGCTACCAGCGGGGAGTGGGCCAGCACGACCGCCCCGGCGAACATGACCGCCAGCGACAGCGCCTCCAGCGGACCCCAGGCGCCCGAGGTCCGCAGGTTATCGCCGAAGAGCCAGACGCCGACCAGGATGCTGGCCAGCGGGTCGACCAGCACTACCGTCGACTGGGAGGCGACGATCGGGCCCGCGTGAATGGCGTTCTGGGCCAGGAACACGGCCAGCGCCCCGAAGAACGCCAGCGCGTACGCCTGCCAGTGACGGTAGAGCGTGGCCCAGTCCGATGCCGCGAATCCGGAAACCACCTTGGTGCATGCCGCGGTGAAGGCGAAGCTGATGGCCGCTGCGGTTCCGAACATCGCCGCACGCCACCAGCGGGGACCGCGCAGCGCGAGCACGGTCGCGGCCACGATGGCGCAGCCGCAGGCCACGCCGGTCACCGCCCATTCCGGCAGCGAGGGTGCCAGCGTGCCGTCCACCGGATCGGCGAAGTACAGGAAGCCGGCCAGGCCGCCGCTGACGGCGATGACGCCGATCCACTCGCGGCGGCCCATCGTGAAGCCAAACCAGGACGCCAGCACCGCGACCAGGAACACCAGCTCGGTCGTCAGGATGGGCTGGACCTCCGACAGGCGCCCGAAATGCAGCGCGACGGCCTGGAGCAGGAACGATACGATCATCAGCGCGAACCCGGCCAGCCAAACTCCGCGGCGCAGCGCATACGTGATCAAACTGAGCCTCAAGGTGGCACCTGACGGCGCAGTCTCGATGCCTTTTCGCTGAAAGACGCTGGTCAGAGCATTGACAAACGCAGCGCCCAGAGCCAGGACAAAAACCATCGAGCTCCGCTCTGCCCCTCGGGCCTACCCAGTCCGGCCTGCCGAGTCCGGCCTGCCCGCAGACTACACCTACCGCAGACACATGTATGATCACGGCTCTCGATCGCGGCGGGCTCGTCGAGCGCCGCCCGGGCCCGGCCGACGGCCGGCCTTCGGCCACAGCGCTGACCCCCGAAAAGCTCCGGTCGATGCGCGACATGGAGCAGGAACGGCGTAGATGCGTCGAGGACCTGGTTTGCGATCGGGGCGCGCTGGCGGGGCTCAATTCATCTCTTGTCCGGAGCGCCGCCATATCTGGCAAACGCCGCCAATGCCGGACCGCCGCTTACCCGGAACAGTTCTGGCAATTTCCTGATCGCGGTGGCTTTGGCGCTGCCCAGATATTGAACCGGGTATTGAAATGACCATGTTCATGGAATGCAATCGGCGTGTCCGTTGACCGGCGGATCGGGTATCGCCAAGATCAGTGATTACGCCCGGGGGCCGTTCTCCGTGGCATACCACCCGTTCCCCTCATCCTTGACGCAGCGCGCAGCGACCGCCCGTGCGCGGCGCTTGATGCCGTCGCGCCCGCGCAGCGATGACGCGCTGCCCCTGGAGGCTCTTTACTCATGAGGAAGTTTTTTGCCATCACGCCTTTCGACGAGTACCGCGATGCACCGAGCGGGGCGCCGGCCGTCCGCGGCCTGGCGCGGCTGCACGAGGCAGAGGAGTTCGTCCTGCTCTTCCACGAGGAGAACCCCGCAGCCGGCCCGCCAACCGCCCGCCTGCGTGAGGTGCGGCGCCAGATCGAGTCGACGGGCACGTACCGGCACACCGGGGCCGAACTGGAGTTCGCGGCCCGTGTGGCATGGCGGAACAGCTCCCGCTGCATCGGCCGCCTGTACTGGCGGAGCCTGCGGCTACGGGACAGGCGGCATGTCCACACCGCCGACCAGGTGGCCGCGGAGGCGATCAGCCACCTGCGCGAAGCCACCAATGGCGGCCGGATAAGGCCGACGATAACGGTGTTCGCGCCGGATACGCCCGACGTTCCCGGACCGCGGATCGTCAGCCCGCAACTCGTCAGGTACGCGGGCTACCAGTCGCCCGATGGCACCGTCGCCGGTGACCCGCTCAACGTCGGCCTCACCAGGCTGGTGCGCCGGCTGGGCTGGACCGGTCTGCAAGCTACCGGGGAAGGACGGTTTGACGTCCTGCCCCTGATCGTTCAGGAGGCGCGGCGTCAGCCGGCACTGTTTGAGCTGCCCGCTGACGCCGTTCTAGAGGTCCCGCTCAGCCATCCGGAGTTCGGCTGGTTCGCCGGGCTGGGGCTTCGCTGGCACGCGGTGCCGGTGATATCCGACATGTACCTGGAAGCCGGCGGCATCCGTTATCCGGCGGCGCCGTTTAACGGCTGGTACATGTGCACCGAGATAGGTTCGCGTAACCTCGGAGATGTCGACAGGTATCACCAATTACCCGTGATTGCCAGGCACATGGGCCTGAGAACGGCCAGCGACCACACGCTGTGGAAAGACAAAGCGCTGACAGAGTTAAACGTCGCCGTCATGTTCTCGTTTCTGGCCGCGGGCGTGACAATGACCGACCATCACACCGAATCCGCGCGATTCATCAATCATCTGGTGCGCGAGGAGCGCGCGGGGCGCGCCTGCCCCGCGGACTGGGCCTGGGTGGTCCCCCCGGCGGCAGCGTCAGCCACGCCGGTCTTTCACCGGTACTACCTCAATTTCGACCAGAAGCCGAACTTCTACCGCCACCCCGGCCCGCCTGCCGACTGATTCGGCGGCCATGACGGCGTCCGGTGGTTTCGGCGGGTAGCCCGAGTCCGACGGAGGCGAGAATGTCCTCGGTGCGCCTTGGGCGGGTAAGCACCCCGGCGGCGATACCCCGCAGCAGCGACACCCCGAGTCCGCGCCGGTCGCCTGACCGCGCGAACGTGCGCGCCCAGCGGCGCAGCGTCGAGCCGCCGTAGAGCACGCGCTCGGCGGCGGCGAGCGACGAGGCGGCCCGCAGGGTCCAGACCTTGTTGCGGACCTCGTAGAAGAAGCGCTGTCCGGGGTCGGCATCGGTCGAGCCGAACGCCGCGGTCTTGTGCACCACGACGCTCGCCGGGCAGAGCAGGCCGACGTTGCCGCGCAGCAGCCGGGCTGTGTACTCGAAATCGTCGTTCCACAGGAAGTAGCCTGCCTGCGGCAGGCCGCGCTGCCGGCACACTGCGGCATCGGCGAGGACCGAGACGAACGAAGCGGAACGGATAGGTATGCAGCCGGTCGCCGCGGCGGCGATCCGCTCTGCCTTCGCGGCGAACGGCTTGGCCCGCGGGGTGTTCATCGGGTGCAGGCGCCCGTCGGTCCACAGGACGCGGCTGGCTACCAGCGTGGGCGGGCGCCCGGGATGGCCGTGGCGGGCCTCCAGCAGCGCCCGCAGCGCGTGCGGGCCGGGCACGGTGTCGTCGTCCATGAGCCAGACCAGGTCCGCGGCGCTCGCCAGGGCCAGCGCCATGCCGTAGGCGAACCCGCCCGCGCCTCCGGTGTTGCGGGCGAGCACGGCCAGCTCGGCGGTCGGGTACTGGCTGCGCACCGCCGCGGCGGTATCGTCGGCCGAGGCGTTGTCGACGACGATCACGGCATCGGGAGCCCGGCTCTGGGAGTGCACCGCCGCCAGTGCCTCCAGGAGCAGCTGCCGGCGGTTGTAGGTGACCAGCACGGCGATCACCCGCGCCGGGCCATGCGCTGCCGAGCCGGGACCAGGCCCGTCAGGGTCATGACCGCCGGGCATCCTAGGGACGTCCCGGTGCAGCGTGGCCCGGCGTCTTGCGGCCCGGCGCCCGCCTGCGCTCGATCGCTGACCAGGCCAGGATGCGCAGGCGCCGGACGACCGGGAAGCGGCTGCTGAGCTCGCGAACCGCGCGCTTGAGCCGTGGCGAGGAGGCCATGGTGGACTCGACCCGGCCGACCAGCCCGCCGTGCCCGTCCTGCCCTTCCCGTCCGGGCTGCGGCCTGGCTGCGGGGTAGGACCTGTGGTAATGGTCGACGACCAGCGCCGACACGGCGTGGACTGCGGCGTCGAGCACTCGCGCGGCCGGCTGCTCGGCGGGGCTGGCGGACAGCTCCGAGCCCGGCCGGAAACGAAGCTCGTCGAGTGCGCCGATCAGGTCGTACCCGGATACGCTCAGGGCGGCGATGAGGGACTGGGCCTGGTCCTGCGCCCAGGCACTCCGGCCGGCCGGAAGGACGAGGCGACCCTCGCGCGGTCGCGCGGCCAGGGCACGGTGGGCGAGCGCTTCCTTGACGTTCCACATATAGAACCAGTCCGGGACTTCGTCAGGAAGCACTTCGTTCAGCCGCCGCAGGAACTCCACCTCCGGCATTCCGAGCGCGGAATTCGGCCGGGCCCGGGTGAGGTCCACGCTGTCCGGGTCGGTGCCGAGCAGGGACGCGAAGCGATCCCAGAGCACCCCGCTGGGTGAGCCATGCACCGGGGTGGTGATCACGTGCACTCGCTGCGGTGGCACGAGACGCGACCAGATGCCGAGGATCGCCAGCGTGTCGTGCACCCGCCAGAACCACCATTGCCGCCGGTCGGCCGAGGATGCCTCCCGGTCGATGACGTCCGCGAGCCAGTCTTCCCAGCCGCGGGCGTTGCGGTGCTTCACGGTCTCCTGCCACTCCGCCGGCAGCAGGGTGGCGATGCTTCGCACGGTGAGGACGATGTGCACCTCGGCCGGCTGCAGCGACCGCACCGCGCGGTCGGCCTGCAGCGCACCGGCTGCGGAGAAGAGCTCGTGTGAGATGACCGCGGCGCGCGGAGCCTGCCGTGCCTGGCGGGCCAGGATCTCCCACTCGCCGGTCCAGGACCCGGCCGGGTCCGAGGCCAGCTGGGGGATGTCGCGCAGGTCCTGGCTCGCACGGTAGTGGTCTTGCGGATGATGACCGGGCAGCACGACACCCTGGGCCGCCAGCTCTCCCCGGTTGCGCCACATGACCTGCTGCAGGAACGTTGTGCCCGTCTTGGGCTCGCCGATGTGCAGGAAGACCTTCGCCACAAGCCGACGGTAAGCCCGGGCAGCAGGGTTAAAAGCCGCCGTAAGTCAGCGTTCATCAACTGGCACGCAACCGTACAAACGGCCGATGACGGGCGGTCGCTGAGCATGGCTACCTTGTTCGCTGGCCAGGGCCCCTGGCCCTTTCGTTCCGGGTCCCGCTTGTTGGCTCTCGACAAGGAAGGCAAGCCTCCCGCTCATGCACGAGCCTTTCGCGCTCCTGGTCCCGGTATACGACGGCGACCGGCCTGATTTCATCCGGCGGGCATTCCGCAGCGCGGTCGACGAGCAGACCATCCGGCCTGACCAGGTCATCCTCGTCCGCGACGGGCCAGTCCGCGACGAGGTCGCCGAGTGCCTGGAGGAGGTCCGGCGCCGCGCCCCGGTACCGGTGACCTTCGTGCCGCTGCAGCGGCACCGCGGCCTCGGGCCTGCTCTCGACCGGGGGCTCGCGGCGAGCTGGTTCGACGTGATCGCCCGGATGGACGCGGACGACGTGGCGATGCCGCACCGGTTCGAAATCGAGCTGCCGCTGATCGCCGACGCGGACATCGTCGGCGCCGGACTGCTCGAGTTCGTGGAGGACACCGACGATATCGTCGGGCAGCGTGTCCCGCCGACAGACCCGGGCCAGATCCAGCGATACGCGCGGATGCACGACCCGTTCAACCACCCGACCGTCGTCTACCGGCGGAGCGCGGTCCTCGCCGCCGGCGGCTACGGGGACCTTCCGCTGATGGAGGATTACGCGCTGTTCGCCCGGATGCTCGCGGGCGGCGCCCGGGCGATCAACGTGGCCGAGCCGCTGGTCTTTTACCGTGTCGGCCGGGAGTCCTTCAAGCGACGCGGCGGGACCGCGCTGCTGTGCTGCGAGCTGCGCCTGCAGCGCGAGTTCCGGCGTCACGGGTTCATCTCGCCGGCCGAGTACCTGCGCAACGTGCTGGTCCGCGGGGGCTACCGGCTTATTCCGTGGTGGTGCCGCCGTGCGGTGTACCGGCCGGTCGTCGCCCGCTACTGCGAGCGCCTCCAGCCGGGACCGGCGCAGCCGCCCGGAGAGTCACCGGGGGAGCCAGCGGGGTGGCGGCCATGGGGGCGGGAGCCACCGCGGGAGCGGGGATACCCGGAAATACCTGCCGCCGGCTTCTGGCGCGAGCAGCCGCTGCCGGCGCGCTCGTGAACATCGACCTCGTGGTCGTCGGGTCCGGCTTCTTCGGGCTGACGGTCGCTGAGCGGTCCGCGCGGGACCTGGGCCTGCGCGTGCTCGTCGTCGAGCGCCGCGACCACATCGGCGGGAACGCTTACAGTGAGCGGGAACGTCAGACGGGGATAGAGATACACCGGTACGGCGCGCACCTGTTCCATACCTCGAACGCCCGCGTCTGGCAGTACGCCAACAGGTTCACTGCCTTCACCGGCTATCAGCACCGGGTGTTCTCGATCTACCAGGGCCGGGTCTACCCGCTGCCGATCAACCTGGCCACCATGTGCGAGTACTTCGGCGCGGCGCTGTCTCCCGACGAAGCGCGGAAGCTGGTGGCCGAGCAGTCGTCGCAGGCCCGGGCCAGCCGTGTCGCGAGTCTCGAGCAGAAGGCTGTGTCGCTGATCGGCCGGCCCCTCTACGAGGCGTTCATCCGGGGTTACACCTTCAAGCAATGGCAGACCGATCCGGCCGACCTGCCCGCCGAGATCATCACACGGCTGCCTGTGCGGTACACCTTCGACAGCCGCTACTTCAGCGACACCTTCGAGGGGCTGCCGGTCGGCGGCTACACGGCGTGGCTGGAACGCATGGTCGACCACCCGGGCATCGAGGTGCGGCTGAACACCGAGTTCTCGCAGCTGCGATCTGACCTGGTGGGCAGGGTGCCAGTCGTGTACACCGGGCCGATCGACGGGTACTTCGGGCACGCCGCCGGCGTGCTGGGCTGGCGCACCCTCGACTTCGACCTCGAAGTGCTGGCCACCGGCGACTTCCAGGGAACGCCCGTCATGAACTACGCGGACCAGGACGTTCCGTTCACCCGTATCCATGAGTTCCGGCACTTCCATCCGGAGCGCGACTGGTATCCGAAGGACAAGACCGTGATCATGCGGGAGTACTCGCGTTTTGCCGGCCCGGGCGACGAGCCGTATTACCCGATCAACACGGCGCAGGACCGGGCGCGGCTGCTGGCTTACCGGGAGATGGCCCGCCGCGAGCCCGGCGTGCTGTTCGGCGGGCGTCTGGGCAGCTACAAGTACCTGGATATGCATATGGCGATCGGTTCCGCGCTGAGCCTGCATGAGAACCGGATCCGGCCGCACTTCGCCAACGGCCGGCGGCTGACTGGCGGGCACGCTGACCATGCCTGACCGGGACGAGGCGGGGAAGTCCCCGCGGACGCTGCAGCGGGTCGTGTTCCCCGGAGACGACCTGGACGTGGTTCCGCTGTACGTGGAGACCAGAATGGACCGCGGGGGGGCCGAGCTTGCCGCCGAGATGGCCGCGGAGGAACTCACCGGGCGCAAGGCGACCGGCGGCACGTCGACGGCCAGCGCCGCGGTCGGTGAGGCACAGTCGAGCGTCCGCTTCGGCGCCGACGTCCCCGCCCGCCTGGTCGAGGAGGTTGGGCCGCGGCGCAGCGCGCTGATCAGCCCGGGCAGCCGGGTCTCGTTCGCCACTTACTTCAACGCGTTCCCGGCCAGCTACTGGCGCCGCTGGAGCACCGTGCACGCGGTGACCCTGCGCATCCGCCTGGCCGGCGAGTCGAAGGTCATCCTCTACCGCTCGACGGCCAAGGGGCACAGCCACCCGGTCGAGTTGATCAGCGTGGAATCGGACGAGGCGGAGGCGATCGAGCGCACGCTGCCGCTGGCCCCGTTCATCGACGGCGGCTGGTACTGGTTCGACATACTGGCCGGGCCGCGGGGGACGACGCTGATCGAGGCAGACTGGCTCGGCCAGGCCGACCCGGCGCCCCCGGGCCGTTTCAGCATCGGCATCACCACGTTCAACCGGCCCGACGACCTGGTCCAGACGCTGCGGGTGCTCGGCGAAGCGACCGACATCCATCATCTGCTCGACGCCGTCTACGTGGTCGACCAGGGCACCAGCCGGGCCACCGACCACCCCGGCTTCGAGGCCGCGGCCAAGAAGCTGGCAGGCCGGGTGCAGGTGATCGAGCAGCCGAACCTCGGCGGCTCGGGCGGGTTTTCCCGGTCCATGGACGAGACCGTGCGGGCCGGCAAGAGCGACTACGTCCTGCTCACCGACGACGACGTCGAGTTCGACGCCGAGGGCCTGCTGCGCGCCGCGACCTTCGCCGACCTGGCACGCAAGCCGACGATCGTCGGCGGCCACATGTTCAGCAGGTACCAGCGCTCGGTGCTGCATGCGTTCGCCGAGGCAGTCGCACCCTACCGCTGGTGGTGGGGGAACGCGCCGAACACCAAGAGCCGCCACGACTTCGGCCGGCGCAACCTGCGGAACACGCCGTGGCTGCACCGCCGGGCCGACAGCGACTACAACGGCTGGTGGATGTGCCTGATCCCGGTGCGGCTGATCAGGGAGCTCGGCCTCGCGATCCCGGTGTTCATCAAGTGGGACGACGCGGAGTACGGGGTGCGGGCCGCCGCCCGCGGCTACCCGACCGTGTCGCTGCCCGGCGTGGCCTGCTGGCAGGCGCCGTGGACGGACAAGAACGACGCTCTCGACTGGAACGCCTACTACCACCTGCGCAACCGGATCGTGGCCGCGCTGCTGCACTCGGCGGAGCGGCGCGGCGGCCAGTTGATCGCGGAAAGCCTGGAGCGGCAGCTGCAGGCCCTGCTGTCGATGCAGTACTCGACGGTGGCGCTGCGGGCCCTGGCCATCGAGGACGTGCTGCGCGGCCCGGCGCACCTGCACGCCGAGATCGGCACCAGGCTGTCGCAGCTCCGTCAGTTCCGGCTGCAGTACGCCGACGCCCGGGGCGAGCCCGGCCTGGACACTTTCCCCCCGCCCCGGCGGCGGGCCCCGGAGGCAGTGAAGGCATCCACCACGCCGACCAACAGGTTCAACCTGCTGACCAAGGCGGCGTCGGGAACCGTGCGACAGTTCAGGTCGCCCCGGAAGGGCGTCAGGGCGCGGCCGCAGATCGCACTCCCGCATCAGGACGCGTCCTGGTGGGTGCTGGTCAAGCTGGACAGCGTCCTGGTGTCGACGGCCGACGGCACGAGCGCCGCGTGGTACCAGCGCGATCCGCGGCTGTTCCGCTCGCTCGGGTGGCGCAGCATCGTGGCGCACGGTCGGCTGCGGCGGCGCTGGCCGCGACTGGCCGCACAGTACCGTGCCGCCGCCGCCGATCTCACCTCGCCGCAGCGGTGGGCGGAGACGTTCGCGGCGCCGCCGGGCGCCGCCGGCGGCGGCCAGGCGTGAGCGCGGCCAGGACCGGGCAGCACGGCACCGCGCCGCCGTCGCGGGAGCCCGGACGCCAGCCCGCCGCCGCGGCGGCGGGCACCGGGGGCTGGTCGGCCAGGGCGGTGAGGTTCCTGCCGGTGGCCTTCGCGGCCACGACCATGGCCGTCCTGGGGGCGTGGGGGCTCTCGCGCCGCGGCGCCATGGGCAACGACGAGATAGTGACCCGCTATGCGTCGATGCTCAGCCTCGGCCAGCTCGCTCACCTGCTCGAGCACACCGACATCTTCCACGGCTTCTACTACGTGCTGATGCACCTGTGGGTGGCGGCGGCGGGCAGCACCCCGAGCGCCATCCGCGGTCCCTCGGTGATTGCCGTGACCGTCGCCGCGGGGCTGATAGTACACATCGGCCGGCGGCTTTCCGGATCGACGTGGGCCGGTCTGTTCGCCGGACTCATCATGGCCCTGACCCCGGAAATCAGCTACTACGCCCAGACCGCGCGCGAATACGCCACGATCATCGCGGTCGTGCTCTGCGCCACGCTCGCGCTGGCGCGTGCCATCGAAGCCGAGATGGCGGGGCTGCCCGAGGACCGGGTCAGGAAGCGGTGGCTGGTCTATGCCCCGCTGATCACCCTGAGCGGTTACCTGAACGAGCTGACGCTGGCAGTCCTGGCTGCGCACATGGTCACGGTGCTGCTCGCCAGGCCCGGGCGGCGGGCCTTCAGGCACTGGCTCGCGGCGGGCGCCACGGGGGCGTTCGGAGTCCTGCCGGTCGTGGTGATCAGCCTCCGCCAGGAGTCCGCCGTGGCCTGGATCACCCGGCCGGACCCGCACGACATCGAGGTTCTCTTTCACGACTACTTCGGTTCGGTCACCTGGGTGGCCGCGTGCCTGCTCGTCTGCGTCCTGGCTGCGGTCCTCCCGGACGGGCGTCCCGCCTGGTGGCGCCGCGGCGGGGTCAGCCTGCCGTCGGTGGCCGCCCCGCTGCTGGTGCTGCCGGCCGGGACGCTGATCCTGGAATCCCTGGCGGGGCACGCGCTGTACGTCGACCGATACGTCCTTTACGGCGAAGCGGGAGCGGCGATGCTGGCGGGCGCCGGGCTGGCGCGGATCGGGCAGTGGCTGGCGAGCCGGGCGGGCGGGGCGGTGGACCGGCGAGCGGTCCTAGCGGTGACGGGCACCATCGCGTGCCTGGGCCTGCTGGTTTTCCAGCTCGGGCCGCAGCACCGGGCCCGCACCCCGCTGACCCGCGAGTTCGACTACGGTGACCCCGCGTTCTACGTCTGCGCGCACGAGCGCCCGGGCGAGGGGGTGCTCTTCTTCAACTCGTTCTTCCGCAAGGCCAGGCTGGGTTACCCGCAGGATTTCCGGGACACCGCCGACTTCGCGATGGCGGCGTCGCCGCAAGAGTCAGGCACGCTCAACGGCTTCGACAAACCGTTCGCGGTCGTCGGTCCCCTGATGCTTCAATACCAGCGGATCTGGGTGGTCGGCCGGGCCCCATCCGCGCACGTGTCCAATCCGGCGATCAGGGCCGAGGGCCAGCTGCTGATCAGCCGCTTCACCCTGGTCGCCGAGCGCCACTTCAGGGGCGTGGTCGTCACGCTCTGGCTCCGCCGCTGAGGGGTGCGCCGGTCAGGTCCCCGGCGGCGGCTTGGTGCAGCCGAGGCAGGCGGGCTTGCCGAAGAAGTAGCGGGGGATCGTGGGCGAGTCCGTCGGCGGGTTGGTCGCCAGCAGCACCGGCGGGCTCGGCGCCTGGCTGAAGTCGAAATCCCGGTCCATGTTGCCGAGCAGCGGCTCATCCTCCCGGACATCGGGCCGGGGATCCGCGCGGCCGTCGGTCCTGGGGTTGAGGCGGGCGCCGCCGAGGAAGTCATCCTCGATGAACTTCAGGTAGGCGTCGCTGCTGAGCGTCTGGTGGTCGATGAGGCCCTTCCTGGCATAGGGAGATATGACGATTCCGGGGACCCGCAATCCGTAGCCGTCCTCGTCCACCGCGGGGGGCACCACGCTGTCGTAGAAGCCGCCCCAGTCGTCCCAGGCGAGGAATATGGCCGTGGACTTCCAGTCGGGGCTTTTCATGGCCGCGTTGATGATCGCGGTGACGTAGGACTGGCCCCGGTGCACGCTGGCCGGGGGGTGCTCGCTGTTGGCACCGGACGGGGTGATCCAGCTCACCGACGGCAGCGTGCCCGCCTTGGCGGCGCGGAAGTAGTCGTTAAGGGACTGGACGTCGTGCAACTGGTGGTCCTGACGCACGTCGCCGAAGAGCGGGAGCGGATTCCAGATCCCCGGCGTCGTGACGCTCTGCTTGACCGGGGCGCAGGTCTCGGCCGAGTCGTTGTCGCAGTCGGGCTGCGTGCCGGTCTCCACGTAGTAGGCCCAGCTGACGTGGTGGGCGTACAGCAGCCAGGTGATGTCGGTCCAGGCGAGGTCGATCGACTCACTGCCGGTGGTCAGCTCCTGGTGGACGGCCTGCTCGAACTGCGCCACCCCGTAGGGCCCGACGATGTCGTTGACGCAGCTCATCGGCGATCGGGTCCGGCACTTGGCCGACCAGGCGGACACCATGTACAGGTGATCGGGCAGCGACCACGATTTCACCGGCTCGAACATGTGGTCATCGAGCACGAAGTGCTTGGCGTACGTCCAGTAGTTGGGTACCTCCGCCGCGGTGTGGTAACCCATCGCATCGGGCGGTCCGACGTTCCTGCACGCCGGGTCATCGAAGTTGTTGCACGCCGGCCGCGCCTTGTCACGCTGGCGGATGAACCCGTCCATCTTCCCGCCGTCCACGTCGGCCACCGCGTTGGACTCGCCGTGCGGGCCTCCGCCGTTCACGTCGGCGGTGTCGTGGTAGGGCCGGGTGCACCCGCCGCCAGGGTCCGGCACGCATACCGCCGGCTTCCCGCCGCTCATCGGGATCCCGTCCGCCCCGGGGAACGTTCCGAAGTAGCTGTCGAACGACCGGTTCTCCTGCATGACGATGATCACGTGCCTGATCTTGTGGATCCCCGCCGGCACGGCATAGGCGCCCGTCGGGCCGCCCACGACCGTCTCCCCGGCTGGCCGGGCCGTCCGATTGGACGGCGGGGGCGACGATGACGTGCACGATGCCAGGGCAACGGCCATGAGCAGGCCGACGATCACAACGCGGCCACGGGGGAGGTTCACCGTGTGAGGCTGGCCAATCTCAGAGCTGGACCGGGGGCTACAGGTCGTGCTGCGCGGCGATCGGGTCGCCGGCCCACTCCTGCATGGCATCCAGGTTGCCATGCGCCGGGTACCTGGCTGCAGCCGGGCCCACGGCAAACGCGGGCAGCACGTTGGACGTGACCTGCTGGCCGCGCAACTGGGCAACACCGCGGGAACTTCAGGGCAAAATGCAGCGTCGATCCGCGGAATAGTGTGATGAACGCTTCCGTGCGCGCCGGCGCGAGACTGAGGCTTGGCTGGACACCTGCCTATCAAGGAGCAAGCAGATGCTCATGATGGCGCGCCGACACTGGCTTGTATCCGCGATCTTGGCTGGCGGGCTGGCATTTCGGGTTCTCGGCAACGTCGCGTACCGCCCCGCGCTGATCTACGTGGACACCCTCAAGTACCTGTACGGCGTCTATCCTGGCTCGGACCCGCTTGGGTACCGGGCCGTGCTGGAGTTCATCCTGCCGTTCGGCGGTCTGGGCATGGTCGCCGTCATCCAGAGCCTGCTCGGCCTGGCGGTCGCCGTCGTCCTCTACGCCGTCCTGCTCCGCCGCGGTGCGGCCCGCTGGCTGGCGGCGGCCGCCGTTGCCCCGGTCCTGCTGGACGCTTACCAGTTGCGGCTGGAGCAGACGGTCATGCCCGACGTCTGGTTCGAGGCCATGATCGTGGCGGGGCTGGCGGTGCTGCTCTGGCGTCCCGCCGTGAGCTTGCGCTTCGCCGTGGCGGCGGGCGTGATCCTCGGCTCGGCAGCAACGGTCAAGGCACTGGGTGAGGTCCTGGTCCTGCCGGCTGCGCTCTATCCGCTGGCGGTCGGCGGCGGCTGGCGCCGCGCTACCGGCGCCGCCGCCGCGCTGTCCGTTGCGTTCGCGCTCCCCGTCCTCGGCTACTGCGCGGTCTCGTTCCTCACGACCGGGCACTTCTGGCTGGCCGGACCGCAGAGCACCAGCGGCCGGCTGGCAGCAGCCGCCGACTGCGCCACGCTGCGGCTCCCAGCAGCTGTGCGCCCGCTGTGCCCGACAGCGGGCGAGCAGGCACTGGGCCCCGACTGGCTGGTGCACTCCAGCCAGTCACCGCTGCACGACGCGGTCATCCCGCGCGGAGCGAGCCGGGCCAAGCTGGTCGCCACCTTCGACGCGGCTGTCGAGCACCAGCAGCCGGTGCGCGTGGCGGCCGCGATCCTGCGTGACTCGGTGCGGCTGTTCGCCGTGACTCGCGTGACAGCGGCGGGGACCGCGCCGGTCTCGCGCTGGCAGTTCCAGGCCAGCTACCCGGCCTACCCCCGGTGGGTCACCCTCGGCCCCGGGAACGTCATCATCGTCGGGCTGCAGCGCAAGCCGTTCGGGATGTTCAGGTTCCGTGCGCTCAACCCGTCCTATGGCGGCCCGGCACGGGTGGACCGGCCGGTAGCCGCGTTCCTGCGCTCCTACCAGCTTGGCGGCGGTTACACCCCCGGCCCGCTGCTCGCGCTGCTAACCCTGGCGGGGGTGGGCGGGTCCATGCTCGCGCTGGCCCGCCGCTGCCGCGGGGCTCGTTGTCGCCAGCTTGCCCTGGCCTGCCTGCTGTTCACGGCAACCGCCGCTACAGTCCTGCTGATCCCCGACATCCTGGAGTTCTCCTGGCGCTACCAGCTGCCGGCCCTGGTCACCCTGCCGCCCGCGGGCATGCTGGGCATGGCCGCCATGCTGGCCAGCCGCCAGACCCACAGCGAGTCCCGCGCCGAGCGCGTGATCGTAATGTCGGACGTGGCCTGGCTCCCCGGATCCGCGCCGACGGTCCCTCGGTCATCGTCGGCTTGACAGGTGGTTGGCGCCGCGTCCGGCGCTTAGCTGGCGCGCTTGTAGGCGCGGACCGCGAGCGGCGCAAACACGATGAAGATTCCGGCCAGCCAGGCGACGCTCTTCCACAAATTCGCTTCCAGCGGCCCGCCGAGCGCCATCGCGCGCATCGCGTTGATGACGTAGGTGACCGGCTGGTTGTTGGCGAATGCCTGCAGCCAGCCCGGCATGGTATGGATCGGCACGAACGCCGAGCTGAGGAAAGTCAGCGGGAACAGCCAGATCATCCCGAACGCCTGCACCGACTCCTCGTCCCCGATGGCCAGCCCGGTATATGCGGCGATACAGCAGATCGCCAGCCCGAACACCGTGGCCAGGACCAGCATGGCCACGGCCAGGCCGAAACCATTGCCGAACCGGAAACCGACGGCATAGCCGACGCCGATGACGATCACTATCGTCACGAACATCCGTGCGGTGTCGGCGACCAGACGGCCGGCCAGCACCGCCGACCGCGCCATCGGCATCGACCGCAGCCGGTCGATGACGCCTTTACGCAGTTCCTGCGCCAGGGCGATCGCCGTTCCGAAGGTAGCGAAGGCCGCCGTCTGGCCGATGATCCCCGGCAGCAGGAAGTCGACATAGCTCACGCCGGGTATCGGGATCGCGCCACCAAAGACGTAGCGGAACAGCAGCACGAACATGACCGGCTGGATCACAGTGAACATGATGTAGGCGGGAACCCGGATCCAGACCAGCAAGTTGCGCCGGGTGATGGTGAGCGTGTCACCCACTGCCCAGCGGCTCCTGGTGAACAGGCCGGGTGCTGCCGGCTGGACTGCGACAGCGGTCATGGCTTCCCTCTCGCGGCGTCTTTGTCAGCCTTCCTGCGGCCGCGCCTGCGGCCCGGCTGCTCATCTTCTGCGGCATGCCCGGTCAGGGCGAGGAACACGTCGTCCAGGGACGGCCGGCGCAATGCCAGGCCGCGGGTCTCGATGCCGGCGGCGTCCAGGCTGCGCACCGCTTGGACCAGCGCTTCCGATCCGCCGCCGCCGACGCCGACGCTGACCACCCCGGTCTCACCGTCCACATGCGGGTCGCCCCGGCAGACATGCGCTATGGCCGACACCGCCGCGGTGACCTGGCGGCGATCGGGAACCGTGAACTCGACCACGTCCCCGCCGATCTTGCCTTTCAGCTCGTCGGCCCGGCCGGCGGCGATGACCAGGCCGCGGTCGATGACCACTATCTCGTCGGCCAGCTCGTCGGCCTCGTCGAGGTACTGGGTGGTGAGTAGCAGCGTCGTCCCGCCCGCGACCAGCGACCGGATGATGTCCCACATGCCCAGCCTCGACCGCGGGTCCAGGCCGGTGGTCGGCTCATCCAGGAACAGGACCTGGGGATGGCCGACCAGGCTGGCGGCAAGGTCCAGCCGTCGCTGCATGCCGCCGGAGTAGGTCTTGGCGGGCCGGTCCGCCGCATCGAGCAGGTCGAACTGCCGCAGCAGGTCGACAGCCCGGCTGCGGGCCGTCGGCCAGCTCAAATGATAGAGCCGCCCGATGATCTCGAGATTCTCCCGGCCGGTCAGCTCCTCCTGGATGGCTGCCGACTGCCCCGACAGCCCGATCGAGCGCCGCACGGCGGCAGCCTGCCGGACGACGTCGTACCCCTCGACCAGGGCTCGCCCTCCGTCGGGGCGCAGCAGCGTGGTCAGGATGCGTACCGCGGTCGTCTTGCCGGCACCGTTCGGGCCGAGCACACCGAGCACCGTTCCGCGCGGCACCGCCAGGTCGATGCCCCGCAGTGCCCGTACCTCCCCGAAGGACTTGGTCAGGCCCTCCACAAGAATCGCCGGGCCGGAACTCGCAGGTGACACCGCATCCTCCCACCGTGAAAGTGTCCGCTCTCCGAACCTACCGGCACCCACCGACATCGGCGAACGGTTAACCTTCGAGCGGGTGCACGACAGGATTGTTGGGGATGATCTTGACCGGGCTGATGGCCTGAGGGTCTGAGTTGCGGTGCCTGTCAGATGGCTGGGCGGAGCCTGGTGGCTGGGGCTGGGCGGGGTGCGACGAAGT